>ENA-OWPI01000955-OWPI01000955.1-marine-metagenome-genome-assembly--contig:-NODE-955-length-35009-cov-13.731822_pt1 | contig 35009 bp, 39 predicted proteins | sample MGYA00238138_ERZ651775 | MGnify/ENA primary metagenome ERZ651775 (study PRJEB26906, sample SAMN06265043) | marine metagenome | isolation source: Helgoland LTER site | place: Germany:Helgoland, sampling...
TTGAGATACACCGTGCGTGTTTGCCCACCTTTGCTCTGCTGTGCGCTTAAGATGAACTGTGTGCGAACAGCACCGTCTTCATCAAATATATTGCCCACTGTGAGCGCTGCGATTTCTTTGGCTCGTAGCCCTGCGTAGAAGCTGACCAATATGATGGTTTCATCACGAACTGGATGACGTCTGCTTCGGCAGTAGTGTATAACCCTGCGCAGTTGAGCCGGTGCTGTCAGATTAAACTCGGTTGAAGCGGGCAGGGTGTATTTCTAGCATCCACAAATTGTTCGTCGTCAAATAATTTGGGACACGAGAGCTGTTTGAAGCATGGAGGCTCTGGTCCACTTTGGGTTTGATTATGCAGCTTGCTTTTGATGTTGCAAGCGGCGATTTTTGATTGTCTGTTTTTTGATCTTTTCCCTTTCTCTGATGATGTCTTTGTCTCGTCCGCAGTAGACATCCGCTGGTGTGACGTTGCCCAAACTTTCGTGGTAAAGATGGTTATTGTAATACTCGACGAATGCCTTGATCTGCTGTTCAAGGTCGCCGGGCAGATAATAGTTTTCCAAAAGGACGCGGTTTTTCATGGTTTGGTGCCATCGCTCGATTTTACCCTGAGTTTGGGGATGGAACGGCGCACCGCGCACATGATCCATTTTGTTTTCTTGCAACCAATCAGCCAGATCACCAGAGAAATAGCATGATCCGTTATCGCTGAGCAGACGAGGCTTGTGTCGAACAACCGACCTGTCACAGCCAGACGCCGCTTACGCCAATTCGATGGTATCCGCCACATCTTTAGCGCGCATCGTCGTGCACAGTTTCCTTGAGATGATATAGCGGCTGTAATCGTCCAGGATCGTGGACAGATAATACCAACCCTAACCAATGATTTTGAAGTAGGTAAAATCCGTTTGCCACATTTGGTTGATAGCCGTCGTTTTGTCTTTGAACTCATTCGCGGCTTTAATCACCACATAATCGGGTGCTGTGATCAAATCCGCTTCCTTCAAAATGCGATAAGCAGATGATTCAGATGCAGACCTACTCGGCGATCCCGTGGCCATCCACATATGAAGGTCAACCACATTACACTGTGGTCTGTCGATTTGACCAGTCAGCCGCTCTTATTGAGTGGTTTCAAATCTACGCTTCATAGCTTTGTGCGGTCGAGGTGCTTTGGGGCGTGTTAGACTTCGTCTGACAACACTCTCAAAATCTGATTATTCTCTCTTGATAATAAAGGTCGTATCATAAGGTAGTTGGCTAATGCGCAGGTGACTAGTATTGCCAAATAAAGAGTTACATCGGTTTGCAATAACTTGCTTATCTCCATAAAAAAAAGAACCTTTCGAAATGTGAGGTGTGTCGCTTGTTTGCAGATTAAACACAAGCGCTATCTCCGTTTTTTGCCAACAATCAGAAAGTGTTTGAAAAATATGGTCCTCCCATTCAGAGTATATTTTTGTAGCGCTAAGGTTAAACGCCCCGGAAATAACACAAAAATCTAAGTTTTTGATCGGTCTTGATCCTCTGAAAAATTTTACCCAATTTTGGTGATAATTTCTTTTACAGTAGTCAATCAATTCTTTTGAAATATCGTATCCCGAGTAGTTTATTTTTTCGTCACAATAGTTATTTTCAATATACGGCAGTAATGCGCCGTAGCCACAGCCGATGTCGCCAACAGAAAAGCCTTCCTTATTTCTGTATTTTATCACGTGTTCGAAGATAACGTCGAAGCGCAAGTTTTGCCGTTGAGCGCTAAGCCAATAACTCCCCTCAGGGTTGGCGCCATACTTCTTGAAGCGTTTATTGTATTTAACTTGTAGGTCAGCGTTAAATATTTGTTGAGTATTTAACAAACTTTTCTCCTGCCACATTTTAATGGACGGTCTCATGTTATTTTAACAATATCTGATAGGAATTAAATAAATATATAATATAATGACGGCGGTAGGGATCACCAAACGCATCATCAGCTGGGTTCCACTAAACGACACATAGGAATGTGGTTACGAATGAAAAATATGTTTTTGATTATCCTTCTAATTTTGTTGACTAATTTTGTGACTTTTCGAGTTACTGTAGAGAAAAATTTACACTTAAACAGATCGCACGATGAAATCATTGCTGAAATACAACTTGTAACTAATTGCGAGTTGTCCCACGAGTCGTTTGTAGTAGTCGATTTAGAGACAAGAAAAAATGTGAGTTTTAATTTTAGCAAAGCTTACCTTCGAACAGTTGAAGGTAACCGATTGCAAATCCAGTTGGATCCAAAATTCAGGGATGTAACCTCGGATTTCGAGATGCATCCGGCCCAAAAACAAATGACAATTGAAGTAGATTGCAATATTTCCGACCGATTAAAAAACACATTCGATTCATTAAGAAATACATTCAAAAACTAAATGCGATAAAGGTTGCTTATTGTGTGTGCCCATTAAACGTCTGTATTCATTTGCGAGATGCTAGTTTCTACATACCTGTCAATGTGGCACTGCAAAACGAAAAGTTTATACGACATTTTTTTAGTAAGAAAAACCAAGGATCTCACATTGTTTTACAGCGTTTAACTTCTCTAATTGTGTGTTAACTATTTCAGTCCACTTTTCACTGCCAAAAGCGTTCATAAATGCACCGTCCACCTTTTGTAGTATGCCTGTGCAGCTTCCGTAACTGCCTGGACTGACTTCATTTTTTAGTCCATTTGAACAAGTGAGCATGGTATTGCCGAGCTGGTGATTATTCGCATCACTATACAATACCGACGCACCAATCACTTGCCGGCCAGTAGTATTTTTCAATTGTAATGAGAGCACGTAGTTTGCGACTGAACCCTTTGAGTTACTGTCGAACTCTAACTGCACATTGCATGGAACGTTGGCGCTCAGCGCTGATGTCGACATAATAGCTAAGTTGAATATAATTAGAGTTAAACATATTGTTTTATGGTTCAATTTTCGCATAATTTCACTTCTTGGCTTGTTCATTCTTTGACAAGATCAATGGATTATTGAAAATAGCTGTGTGCATTTCAGGTGGTCCATTTATTTTATTAATACATTTTGATCGATAAAATTCAATTGATTTCAAGGCTATTTTTTCTGAAATAAACCGGCTGTGTCGTTGGTATTTCTTAATTTGGATACTTTGGCTAGGCCTGTTGTGTTGCTTATTTACAACTTACTATACCGCATATGGTATGTTTTTTCAACAATTGCCCAATTGGTTGTTTGCTCACATAAATTGGTTTTTCGGTGACGTTTTATTATAGATTTGTTGAATTATTTTCCTAAACTCAGGGTTATAAAAACGAGGGCAGTAAAATGAGCGACAATTCACACACAAATAGTTACTTTTTGTGGCACACGGCACGTATCTTATTATCCGTGGTAATAATTGGTCTACCGATACTTGGTGCCGTTTATGCGGTATCTGCTTTGACATGAAATTAGCTGACGAAAAGTAAATTGAGTTGGTAAATAGATTGGTCAAAGAACGAAATTTTCATTATGACTTTTGTAAGTTAGTTTCGTAGTCGTTTCATGACTGCGAGCATGATATCGTAGCAAGTGATGATTGTCTCTAGACAATGTAATTGAGCTGAAAGCACAAATTTTAGTAGAAATATGGAGCATACATAGCATTCTAACTATAAAATTGATCCAATATGGTATATTGACTCGGTCTTTGACCGTTCGGGAATAATTAGTTTCATGATTAGATTTTCGTAAGTTAATGTTTATGGGAGCTTTGCTAATGAAAATTTTTGTTATTGCAGCGCATATCTTTTTTGTGACTGCCCAAAATGCGGTTTCACAAAGCTTCGACAAAGGTTTTGCAGCGTATATGTTAGGTAATTATTCCCAGGCTATAATTGAGTGGCGCCACAAAGCTAGATTTGGAAGTGCGACTGCAATGACTAACTTGGGCAATATGTATGAGGTTGGAGCCGGTGTTGAACAAGATAAAGTTTTAGCGCATCAGTGGTACAATTTGGCAGCATCAAATGGTGATGTAGTCGCTAGAAAGAATAAACAAAATTTAGAAAAAAATATGACAGAGTCGCAAATTTCCAATGCGCTTATTCTGGCAAAAAAATGTATGGTCAGTGGATACTTAGATTGTGACTAATCTACGATTTTAAGCTTGTTTGCGATTTGAGTTTTGACCTACGCACAGCAATTAATGTGTAGTGTAAATGTTTTGGGCTTTGATCTATTCGCGCCTTTTTTCGTATTATTAAATCGGTCGAGTTTAATTGTTATCAATACACACTAATTATGACCATGATCGTTGGGGGCCACTGTCTAGGTGGACAAAAGTTGGATAGCTTCCGACACCGCCTTTAGTGTTGGCTTTAACTATTTTTGTTAGTTGCTGAGCGCTCATACCCGGAACGGAGAAATCTATTGCTTTCCCCAAAATATGCATTGATTTTCGAGCGACCTTATGACTGTTTCGTCGTAAGTATTCGTTAGTTTCTTTAGATCGGAACCCAGAATGTACGCTTACTCTTAAGGCATTACTTTTTCCAGAACACAAAGAGCAAATGTTTAAAAAATCATTTAATACTATTGCGTCAAATTTCTTAATTTCATTCGTTCGCCAATCTTTTAAAAAGTGATTTAACTTAGAAATTTCCTGGCTATGAAGATGATGGTTTTTGCGAAACTGAAAAGAGACCTCTTCTTTTGTGTTAGCGCTTATGAGTTTCAAATTAAGTTTTTTCTTTACTACGATACGCGAAAAATTGTTTGATTTAAGTTGATTAAAATCATCCAGTTCTGGTTCTGGATCATTGTGTAACGCTAGGCCATTAAAATTATTTCTGCTGATAGGATTTTCTTGATTTGAAAATAAGCCAAGACCTTGCCCAAAATCTATAAGCGGCTTAGCCTCCGCTAACGCTGGTAAGAGAGCTACTGCAAAGAACGTACGCCGCGATATTTTTTTCTGGACAGTCATTGTGGAAGTCAGCAAAAATCGTACCAACGTTAAATGGACGAATTTACGTTGGGCGGAGCTTTTGATTACTGTTTTTCTAAATCAATGGTATGCCCTTGAAAGTCGAGGTACATCTTAAATAAATCACCTTCGTTAATAGTACCTATTAATGTTCGAGTGTTTCCATCAACTATTGGTATTGTTTCATCTATAAAGTTTGCATCAGTCTCAATGGCTTGTTATTTAGAGGCGTCTGATTTTATATTTAATGCCTCTGTATGGGTATATTTTAAAATGGCATAACTTGGCTTTGAAAACATCAATGCCCTCAGCTAGCAGTTTGCCAATATATTTTCTTCATGCGTGTTAATATGAGCTTCGCTTACTTGCATTTTTACCATTTCGGCTTTTGCTACGTCTACAATTACTTCCGACTTGAATTTTAAGCGTTCGACGATGTGATCTTTGTAATATTTTCTTACATTAGTCTTATAGCCATACGGTCCTGTGAAAGATCAGTACCACGACTTAAAAGTTGCTTGTCGAAAAATGGAATGCACAAATAACTGACTTCTGATCATAGTTGCTGTAACGATCCCAACCGTTCATGCTAATGCCACATTATACGAGCCTGTGAGCTCTAGTACGATCATGATCATGGATATCGGAGCGCCAATAACCGTTCCAGCAACAGCTGCCATCCCGCATAGTATAAGCTTGGGCTCCTGAAATGATTGTATACCCATCCAACTTAGGATTGATGTCGCAATGGACCCTGCTGCGGCGCCTACCAATAGAGCTGGCGAAAAAAAACATCGCCAAAAAAGCCAAATCCCAAGGATAGTGCCGTAGCAATAATTTTTCCGAATAAGATTGCGACTGCTATTAATAATAAAGTACTTCCGGTAGTAAGTTTTATTGTTGCAGAAGTACCTAGTCCCATTATCTCAGGATAAAACGTTCTAGTTATGCTTTACCCTGTAATGGCTATTAAAAATGATTGAAATTGATTTAAGCTTATTTGCGTTAGAAGTTTTGCAAATGTTAGAATTGCAAACATGAAAAGAATTGCAAAAAAGCCAAAGAACGGACCGGCTGCAATTGAAATTAATATCATTGGGCCAACGTCTGCCGCTGAATAAAGCCCCATTATGAATGTTGATGAATTCCATAAGTAATTGCTGATCACAATTGCGGTACTGGATGTTAATGTTATTGGCGCTAATGCCTTAAACGAAAAATGGCGTAGTATAGCCTCATGGGCAAAATTTTTCCTGTTAAAGGAGCACTGAAACCGGCGGATATAGCGGCAGCAACGCCTCCACCGAGGACAATATCTGTACTAATACGCAGTTTGAGGATTGCTTTAAGCCATGAGCCCAGTGTTGCCCCAAAATGTACTAATGGCCTATATTGACCAACAGATGCTCCACCTGCGGCTGAGAAGAATGCCTCTAAAGCGCTTGCAATAACAGATTTATGTCAAGCTCATTGTCAACCCTGTGTGCAGTAAAGATAGTATCTGCCGGCCCATGCCATCTGATTACACTACATTTTACCTTGATTAAGCTTATTACAAATATAGCAGTACTGAGACTACAAAAAAATAAAACAAAACGATTTGCATTATCAAAACGATCACTAACGAATTGTTCGATGAAATGAATTCCGGCCCTAAAATAGTGAGCCGCAGTTGCTCCAAAAATACCCAAAAGAATTCCATTCAAAATGGATATAGGCACGAGCTTCAAGGTTTTTTGCCACATGCGATATTCCACTTAATCTCTTCTGAGTTGCGGATTATTTTGAATACTTGATCTGCTCTACATACTTAACTTCTAAAAGTTCCAAAATCAGCTTTCTGTATGAGCCATTTTGTACAGTAGAAAGTAACTCATCATATAGGGCAGCTTGTACAGGGACATCACTTCTAATTAAGTATGAAAGCTTTGTGTGAGATTCGCCGTTTGGTATAATTTTTTGTTGAATTATGAAGTCATGAGCTAGATCGGGCGTGCTGACAAACCGCAAACGTACTTTGGCGAGTATGATAGTATTTTTTGTAAGATTAGTTATTGATGGCATGATCCGAAATGCATTTACGAACCTCGAGATTTTTTTTCTTTCGAATTTGGGGAGCGATAAAATTATGTCTGGACTAGGGTCTGGTATATTTATGCACAAATACTTTTCTAGCCTGTCTTGTGTGCAATTGAATAAAATTTGTTCGTGGTTTTGCGAAGTAGGGTTAGCCTTCGCGGGAAGAATAAAAATCCACAGAAAAACTGTGAATAGAATGCCTGAACGTTGTATATTTTTGAAAAAATTCATATCTTATACTTCGATACTACCATTTTTCTTTATTTTTTTGTTAACTGTTGACCAAATATCCTTGGCTTCAACACTGTCGAATTCAAATTTGCGGCCACTGAGTTTCTTTTCATTTTCTAGCCTAAAATAAGTCAGCATTGCAGCCATTTGTTGTTCTACTTTTTCTATATTGGAGATTGCAAACTTGACATCTTTTGCCTCTAAATATTCATTTTTTAGAGCAGCTTGTAACCTTTGAATTGTATCGGCTTTTACCTGGGAAAGTGACGATCTTGCCGTATTAGCGAGTACCTTGACTTTTTGCACTGCTATTTCGATATCCTGATCGTTTGGCTTTGGAGTTTGACATTCCATAACGTTGTTAGCAATCGACTTAACCCTAATTTTATGATCCCTCAGTACTTCTTTAATATGCGGAATATATTCATCCGCGCTGTAACGGACGCTTATTGTTGTATCTGTTGAACGCTCCTTCATAACTTCAACATAAGTCCCAAGTTTGCGCGGTCTGAATTTAATCCAAACAGTAACGGTTTTAAAGATTTGAGAGAAATCATTTAACGAAATGGAATTTTCTGCGTTGTTAACGAATAAGTTTACCACGTCGTACATGCGTTCTTTTGAACTATTGATATAAGTATTTTCGTCTTCTTTGACCCTCAAGACATCGATACTGACCTTAGCCTCTTCATTTTGATTTGTTTCAGACATTTTGAACTCCTAGTACCGAATAAACATCGCGATCCGTAATTACTTTGAAATCGTATATTCTTGAACGTTTATTTGGAAGTTAAAAGTTATATTTTGAAATTTTTGCTAACTAATTCATAGCAAGATTTTTTTCTGGAAAATAAATTCTTAATTTTGGCGATTACACTAATGTCCCCATTTCCGTTATCTCTATCGGTATCGTTACTTGAATTTATCTGAAAATTCTTGAGCGCCCGGAAGGTTTCAGTTCCCCAGATGCCGTCGACTTTTCCTGTGTAGGAGCCGTAACGCAGGCATTTTTGAACATTTTTTCTTTCAACGACAGATAAAGCTCGAAATTTACGCTTGATTTGATCATATACGGGTTTTGGATTCTCTGTAGTAGTGGGTTGAGCCTTTGGAATTAAATTTGAATTTTTGGTATTTTCTTGAATTGAGGGGTCTTGTTGCTCAGTGAGTGCGTTATCTTTGTTGAGTGTTGGACCATTGTGTAAAATGCCTCCAGAATAATATAACAGTGTTTCATCCACATTCGGGTATTTGTTTGAGTAGAGTAACGTCTGATCCATTTTGTCGTCTAAGCAAAGGTTGAAATTTTTTGCCGCTTTCGTGCAGGCAGAATTAGCGTCTGACAATGTTGGAACGAATGCCAAGATCATAGCTGCGCAAAGACTTGTGTGTTTTTGAAACACCATAAGAATAGTTTCCTCAAAGTAACATACCCTGAGCGAACGCAAATTATGTGCCAAAGTTATTTGGAATTTTTGATAAATGTTTTGCAAAATTCCTATTTTGTCGTAATCTGTTAGAAAGTTTGGTGGCTGTCTGGGATATCGCATAGGAAAATTTACACGATGGATGTAATTGCAACAGTTAATATTTCGAATGGTGATTTTGGTGATTGGTTGGAATTTTTTAAGAGTTATGAAACACTACGTCATAAATATGTTGAAAACGAAATTATAACACAAATTTCGAGCTCGCAGGCGGTGGTGTCGTTTACGATAGTTGATTTTGACGGTTTGACTGATCTTTCCGGTTCTCAATTACTTCGTGACGGTGAAGACCGTTTAGGCATCAGCGTCGAAATTAAAGAAAAAACTGAATAAAGAGCTGGTATAACCAAAAAACAATGTGGCATGTTTTTTGCTCCAACTTAATTGGAGGTGCGCTGTGTTCTATTTGCAAATATTTTTACCAGCTGGACTGGTCTTATTGTTATTTAGTTTCGGGCATACGCTAGTAGAGGCTGATTATTCTGGCGTCTATTTCGAAGAGCTTGTGGAGGCTGAGAACGTTCAAGCGTCAAGCGAGGCAGAATTGGATTCAGAAGATGTGCCGGGTGATGGTAATCCGGTACTGGCCGATAAGTATAATTATTTGAAAATCGAGAACGTGTTTCAAGGACGATTAAATGATACCAAAGAACTATTTAGTTTTGAGGTGGCTATCGCAACATATCAGACTAACGTAACTGCTGATTTTTTTATAAAAGCTATTTATGAGATTGAAGCTGAATTAGTTTCCGAGATTTCTACTATAGTTGTAGATACTATTAGCAACGAGCTTTTAACGCCTGAGGGGCGAAAAATAATGACCAACAGAATAATGGATGGATTAAATGAGTATTTGGTTGAGAAGGGTTTTAATCCGGATATCCACTACGTGTACATAATAAACTATAATATCGTTTAGCTCATGGCACGAAATATGCTCATCTTCGACAGGAGGACCGATTATGCAGTTTAATGAAAAAAACACCGATTCACACACAGAGATGAAATTTGTTATTTCGTGCAGCTATTATAATAGTGCGGACGAATTTACGCACAAGGCTAATTTAGTAGTAAAATTAGACGAGCAGAGCCCTGTTAAACAGATACTAGTCACTACTGCAGCGTAAGCCCCAATCCATAATTATTTATTTCGTTTCAAAAATTTTACTAAAAATGCAAGTACACAAAACACAAGGGGTATTTTTAGTATTTCGAAAACAGTTAGGGTGTCGCGATGGTATACTAAATTTGAAGCTGCATTAATTAAAATTGCTAATGCAACAAGCCAAACAAACGTTAGCCGTGATTTTTCGCAAAAAGCGCATTTTCGCTTCATAGCCCTAACCTCTTTCGCAAAACTTGAAATAGTCAATTAAAAGTGTATAAAATCCAGCTATGCTGAATTTAGATCTATACATGCCACACGCTTCTAACATTAAGTTGTCGGATCAACCAACAGTCTCGGGGATTTTTAACAGAAATTCATTTAGTTCGGCAGGGCAGACTGTAACGCCGGTGCATCGTACAGATAAAGGTCAAGGTAACGCTGAGTATACTTCTAGAATATTTAGCCCGTATCTTACGCCTTCTTCTATTCATGCCGAAAATAGGCAGCTGGCTCAGAGTAGCCTTTCGCCCGCTTACCAACAAAACGTAGCGGCGACAAAATATTTCAACGTATCCACGACGCCTAAACTTAGGCCTCATTTGCACACTAGCCTAATCGCTTGATGTGATTATATCAAAAGCACTAACTTCTAGGTTTGCCATATCTTTAAGGAAACTGCTTGAATTTTGATTGCTGAGTGACCATCCGGTTGGGCAATTATAAGATCCACTTTGCTTTGCTCTGTAAACGAAGGCTTTGAAATCTCTGTTTACCGCTGTTGGTGTGTAGAGCCTCTTTTTCACGCTTTGCAAGGGATCTCCAAAGATGGGGGACCAATTTCTGGGTTTTCCATTATTGCGTTGTAAAGTTTTTTCATATTGATAATTCTGTAGAATTACATCTGCATTACCAATTTCCGCTTCCAACATGCTATACATAAATGCTTCTGCTGTGGTTCTGATATTTTCTGCGTTCTCATTGACATAACGAGTTTGTAAGAACGTAGCGAATTTGTATGCAACTGTCCCAATTTCTAAATTTGAGCTGATATAACGTTCGGCAACGATTGCTGAGGTTATTGAGAAAACAAATTCTGGTGCATACATGATATTGCCTGGTAGTTATTTGTCTATGACGCTGTCCCAGCTTATCCGAATTTCATTTATAAAGGAATGGCACTTTTTTATTTCATCATTATTTGAGCTGCCGTCTATACCAACTTCGAGAAGCTTAATCCGGCAGAATTCATATAGACGATACAAATTGATTGCTAAATCTCCCTGATCTGTAAAGTCTAAACTCTTTTGTAAGAAATATAAAGTGAGTAAGGATGTTTCAAACGATTTTTTACGCTCTTGCGTGTCTGTGGACGAGACTAATGATTTTAAACTTACTTCAAGTTTGATTAAAGCGGCGCTAACGACGTTGTATCCAATACTTTCGTGAGAGAGCGTTTGGCTTTTGATTTCTGTGTAACCACTGATAGCCGCTTGTGTGTTCATTATAAGCTCCTCTTAATCAATATTAACTCGTCATTAGTATTAACGTCGCACGCATGGATTATGTTAGCTGGCCGTCAAAAATATGACCACCAATCGTTTTGAGTGCAATTCAAGAATAAAAATACTCTTATCTAACTGTTATTAGATGATATATTGTGTTTGGCACAAAGCGTGCATTACTTCCGTTGGAGGTTGATGATGACAAATTATTTAATAGATTCTGGGGACGCTGACTTCACCCAAACCATCTGTAGCGCTTTAGATAAAAGGGGCGTGGAGTGGTCTATTTTAGGTGACCAGGGCTCTGTCCAGACAATCTCGAAAGAGAGGCATCTAATTATTTCAGAAACATCCAAAGCTTGTGACGTACATTCTGATACATTCGAGACATATCTCCGATCACACAAAATTACAAAAGTGGTTGTGCTAGTGGCGAATTCTGAAGCTTTTGGTATCAAAGTTAAGCGTAACGGTGCAATTAAGTATTTTTACATGCCCGTAAACTTCTCAGAATCATCGCATGTGAACTCTTTCTATTTAAATTTGTTTTTAGAACAATTTCTTGTCAAGCATGTCAATTTACCGTGTGACGATCCAGAAACCGCTGATTTGGTAGATTTGCTTTGTAAGCTCGCCGGATCTAATGCGAGCGTTCTCATAAATGGTCCCACTGGTACAGGAAAAGAGGTTGTAGCAAAAATTTTGCACGCCAAGTCAGCACGAAAAGATGAAGCTTTCATAGCAGTGAACTGTGCGGCAATTCCTGAGAATATGTTGGAATCAATGCTCTTTGGACATGAAAAAGGAGCGTTTACTGGAGCCCTACAATCCAATGTAGGGCTTTTTAGGGCAGCACATTCTGGCACTATTTTACTTGATGAAATTTCAGAAATGCCTTTGACGCTTCAATCTAAGCTTTTAAGAGTTTTGCAAGAAAAAGTAGTGACTCCAGTTGGAAGTACAAAAGAAATTGCGATAGATATCAGAGTATTGGCGACTACAAATAGAAATATGCTACAAGAAATTCAAGCAAACAGATTTAGAGAAGACCTATTTTACCGCCTAAACGTTTTCCCAGTTTCAACATGTGCGCTGAAATCACGACCGCTTGATATACCCGCTATAGCTGCCCACTTACTAACTCGGAATGTTACTGAAAATGGTACCCCTAAAGTTTTATCAACTGAGGCCTTAAATAAGCTCGTACAACACGAATGGCCTGGTAATGTAAGGGAGTTAGACAATGTTATTCAGCGCGCAGAAATACTGAGTTGTGCCGATAAAATTGGGCACACCGACATCGTTTTCGATAATGAACTAACTTTAAGGCCAAGAAATACCATTGAGGCGCTCAATTCAAAGCTTGACGTAAAGGTTGGATGAGGAACGTACAATGAAAATTCAAAGTTCAAATATAACCGCCGTTAATACAAACATGTCATCGGTCCAGCAGAAGGCTCAGCTTTCAGCCGAGGCTTTACAGTTAAAATCTGTTGAATTTGGCCCATCATTTTCACAGAGAATTTCTGATGGTTTGAATGGAGTTTCTCAGGCGCAAAACACCGCTTCACAACTGGCGCGAGATTATGAACTTGGGACTGAAAATGATTTATCTAAGGTTATGATTAATCAACAAATTTCGTCAGTTGGCTTTCAACTAACGCTTAATATCCGTAACAAAGCGTTAAGCGCTTACAAAGACATAATGAATATGCCGGTATAAGGCAGACAGGGTAAGAGTCATGGCAAATACAGATCAAATGGTTAGCATCGAAACTACCGAAGTCGGATCAAGAAATATGCTGACCTCGTCCAAGAATGCTATGGTCAATATTCGTGAGGCTATAGATCAACCTAGTTTTCGACGCGCATTTCCAACAATTTTGGCGGCTCTGACTGCCGTGGCTGCTGCAATAGTGTTTGTATCCATGCGTGAACCGAATATGACCACATTGTACGCCTCTGTATCTGACGCGGACAAATCAAAGATTTATGAATCCTTGAAAAATATGGGAATGGATGTAGAGCTTGATCCAGCCACCGGTGAGGTTTTAATACCAACTAACGATTATCACCAAGCCCGAATATCGTTAGCTGCTCAAGGTCTTCCAGAATATTCAGCCAATGGCTTTGAAGATATTGATAATCTACCGCTGGGTGTCTCGCGGTCTGTTGAAACCATGAAGTTGAAAAAAGTTCAAGAAAACGAACTTTCAAGATCTATAGCTGAGATTAGTAGCGTTCAGGCTGCGCGCGTCCATTTGGCCTTGCCGGAAAAATCTGTATTCATTCGCAATCAAACAGCGCCTACAGCTTCGGTGTTTATTACTCTAAAAAATGGACGGCAGCTTGACCAAACTCAGGTGAGGGCGATCACTAACTTGGTTGCTTCGTCGATTCCAGGAATGGGACAAAGTGGTGTATCCATAATTGATCAATCTGGCCGCTTATTGTCTTATTCTCCTGATAATCCGGACGAAATTATGGCTGACAGTCAGCTCGCATATAGGATGAGACTTGAAGGCATTTATAGGTCTCGGATACAAAGCTTGGTTGCGCCAATCGTTGGCGCCTCGAATGTTAATGCGCAAGTAAATTTAGAAATTGATTTTACGCGCCGTGAAACTTCGCAAGAATTAGTTGATCCAAAGGACTCTGCCATCTTGAGTGAACAGAGCTCTTTAAATGTGACAGCAAAAAAAGATGCAGTAGGTATTCCCGGCGCAATTTCTAATCAGCCGCCAGCAGAGGCTGAAATAGAGACTGCAGCCGGGCGTGCTAGTCAGGGTGCGGATGGTGAGGCAGCGAATAATGAATTTGAAACTAAATCTTCAACCGAACTAAAAAATTATGAGGTTAGTCGTAAGTTTGAAACTGTAAAAACACCTTCCAACACTATTTCTAGGATTGATGCTGCAGTGTTGGTTAGAGATCGAAAAGTGATCGACCCAGATACAGGAGAGATTACATATGAACCTATTTCAGAAAAAATTAAAAATGAAATGGAGCAATTAATTGCCAGTGCCATCGGAATAAAAACTGAGCGCGGTGATAGTTTAACAATTACATCGCAGCTGTTTAATGAAGAAATTTTTGGTGAGCAAATTGACTGGTATGAAACTACTTGGTTTAAATCAATAATTGAAAAAACTCTGATTGTATTTCTGCTAGGGTTTGTGTCTCTCGGTGTCGTACGTCCCATGCTATCGAGAATTTTAGTTCCTACTTCAAGTACTAACTCGGTTATGGAATTATATGCTGAGGCGGAGACAATGGCGGATTTAGCTACGCAACGCGTAGAAGCCACTAAAGCCGTTGAGGTGGATGAGGGAGAAACCCTGGAGGGTATAAAAGCAAAACTGAAGCCTAAAAAGAAGAGTGGGATTTCAGCTGACCTTCTAGATACAGCTAATACATATGATGATAAGGTTGCGTTAGTTCGAATGATTGTAGCCGATGAAGCCGGACGCGTAGCTAACGTCTTTAAGCAGTTGATGCGGAACGATCTTAATTTGCTTTAATAGGAGTGGAAAATGGCTGAAGAAGTATCAGACATCGAAAAATTAGCAGAACTCTCTGGTACTGAGAAATCTGCCATTCTCATGATGCTTCTTGGCGAAGAGGAAGCGGCGCAAGTTTTGCAAAACTTGACTCCTAAAGAGGTTCAGCACTTGGGTACTGCGATGTATTCCGTGGCTGGGGTCGATCAAACTACTGTTAATATGGTTCTGGATGAATTTCTCGAAACTATTAAAAAGCAAACAGGCTTGGGGTTAGGTGCCGGACGTTACATTGAAAATGTTATGGTTCGTGCGTTGGGTGAAGATAAAGCTCAGTCTGTATTAGGACGCATTACTCCAGCAAGTTCAGAGTCAGCGATTGATATTTTAGATTGGATGGATGCTCGTGCAATTTCTGAGTTGATAATAGATGAGCATCCCCAAATTAAGGCCCTGATTATTTCTTACTTAGATTTTGGTTTAGGAGCAGATGTCCTAACTCTGTTGCCGAACGAAATCCAAGCGGACATCGTCAGGCGCATTGCAACAATTGAGACAGTTGAACCTGGCGCCGTAAAAGAATTAGAGCGAGTTATGAAAGAAAAATTTGCTGCAAACACCTCTCTTCGAGCGTCCAAAATTGGTGGCGTAAAAGCTGCTGCCAAAATTATGAACTTTACAAAAACAGAAATGGAAACACGTATCCTTACCTCTATCAAGAAAGAGGACAAAGACCTCATGGCTGAGATCCAGGATAATATGTTTGTGTTTGAGAACCTCTCAAGCTCTGATGATAGGTCTCTACAAACGCTTCTTAGATCTGTTGATCAAGATGTTTTGATTATTGCGATGAAGGGAGCAGAAACTGCGCTTCAAGATAAATTGTTGGGCTGTATGTCTACGCGTGCTGCCGCAAATATTCGTGATGAAATGGAGGCGTTGGGCCCTGTCCGACTAACTGAGGTACAAGAGGCTCAGAAACAAATTATCAACGTGGCTAGAAAACTTTCAGATGATGGCACAATTGTTCTTGCTGGTCGTGGCGGTGAGGAGATGGTTTAATGGAAATACCATCTAATACACCTGACGATGACGAGGGAGTTTTGAAAAATTCTGATTTAGTGGGTTTGCTTAAAGCGGCTAGCCTTACTGAGTTTCGACCTGATAATATTGCAGAGGAAAATGAGGAAAGGTTATTTAAGTCTAGCAGTCTTTTTGACTTGGTTCGTTCAAATCTTGTAGACAGCGACACCAATAATGAGATTTTTAAACAGGAAAAGCACACCAACAGTCAAAATGATTTGTTGGATGATATCGAAAAACAACATCTTGACGAGACTTCTAACGCACAGGTTTCGGTTGGGGAAGAGAACTTTGCAACGGTTTCCGAAGGTGCTTTGGGTGCGATCGATGATGCTATTGATCAAAAAATACATGACCAGGATGCAGCAGAAAATATTGTGCCCGGAAATTCTCATAAAATAAAGACTAAAGGTTTTGATGACGAAACTGATCTGGAAGATTCTAAAGAGGCTCTTTCAGACTTAGAATTAGTGGGTGAGGCGGAGGACACCTTTACTCAGGTGCATTCTCGAGATGAAAACACCCATTTTGAAAAAAAAATTGAGGAATTAAAAGCGAGTTTCACGAGTCAATTCGTCGAACGAGAAGAAGAGTTTTCGAACGCCCTTCAGGCAATAATTGGTGCGTCCAATTTCATCGCTGATGAATTAGAAACACAAATATCTGAATTTGTTTTGTCGTTGGCGTCGGGTCTTGCAGGTATGAGGATTGACGAAATCCCAGCTCCATTTAGCAAAAAAATTTCAGAAGCAGCAAAACAAATAGCTGGAAATGATGATGAGGTGAAAGTGTATTTGAATTCTAAAGATTTTGAGATTTTGACTGGATTAAACTTTGATGATGGCTTGCAATATACATTTCATGGACAAGACAATTTGAAACGAGGAGAGTTCGAAGTTTTAAGTTCCAAATCATCGGCACGTGTTTCATTGTTCGATCTCGCGGTTGGAGATTAATCTAAAATGCCGAGTAATCATGAAAAATATCAATCTCATGGCCAGAAATCTATGCTTGAAAGGACGTTTCTCGGCGTGAAGAAACGGGTTTCTGTGACTGAGAACATTGAATTTAGTGGTACGGTAGTTTCTTTTGACGGACAGGTAATCGAAAGTAGTCACTTTCCAGCATCAATTGGCTCGGAATGCATTATTGAATCAAAGCTTGGAGCTTCATCAAAGGGAGCTATTGTCGGCTTTAGGGATAATAAAAACATAATTTTTCAATACGAAAAATCTTCAAAAATTTTAAGTGGTGACAAAGTCACTGCTTCTTTTGGACTTAAAGAAATTGAAGTTGGGCCGAACCTTTTGGGTCGTGTAATTGATGGGCTGGGTCACCCACTTGATGGACAAGGGTCAATTGATGCGGAGGAGCGTTACCCAGTAGAAGGAAAAACTGTTAATCCATTTGATCGAGGGGAAATTACAGAAATCTTTGATGTTGGGATTAAAAGTATTAATGCTGTAACATCCATTGGCCGTGGACAAAGAATGGGCATTATCGCTGGCTCTGGCGTTGGTAAGTCGGTTCTTTTGAGTATGATTACTAGATGCGCAGAAGCGGATGTTATTGTAGTTGGTCTAATTGGAGAGAGAGGAAGGGAATTAGCTTCGTTTTCAAAAGAAATTACAAGCTCGCATTCAAAGCACAAGGTTATCATTGTTGCAGTGCCTGCAGACCGATCTGCGCTTCTCCGGTTACAGGGGGCTAAAAGGGCTACAAGCATTGCAGAGTACTTTCGCGACCAAGGTAAAAATGTTTTGCTGATTCTAGACTCGCTAACCCGCGTAGCTCATGCTCAAAGAGAAATTGGATTGTCTTTGGGAGAGCAACCGACGGCTAGAGGGTATCCTCCATCTGTAATTTCATTAATACCTGAACTGATTGAGCGAACTGGAGCTGGTATATATTCAGTGGGTTCAATCACCTCTATCTACACCATTCTTGCTGATGGCGATGATACTGTTGCAGACCCAATCGTTGACAATGCTCGGGCAATTTTGGACGGTCATATAGTTTTGTCAAGAAAGCTGGCTCAGCAGGGAGTTTATCCAGCGATTGATGTTGGTAATTCTGTGAGTAGATTGATGGATGAATTGTGTAGTGAAAAACATTTACAAAATGCACGTAAGTTAAGGAAATTGGTATCTATATATCAAGAAAACCAAGATCTTCTCTTAATGGGGGGATACGTCCAAGGTCAGGATTCAGACCTTGATTTGGCAGTCCAATTATGGCCGAAAATCGTCGGCTTTTTGCACCAAAACCAGGCTGAAAATTTTTCATTCGTACAAACTGAGCGCTTGCTCTCAACGTTATTCGAGTAATTGTAGCATGGCTAAGTATAAGATCTTTGACTTAATTTACCGGCACGGTAAAGCTAAAAAATTAAAAACTCAGTTTGAATTGAGTAGTATGAATGAAAATATCGAGAAAATTCGTAAACTAGAAACTGATTTAACCTTTAATATCGACGAGACAGTAGAGCCCGGTGTCGTGCAAACTAGTCACCGAATTTTGATTAATAGTAAACTTCGTGAAAAAATGATTAGCCAGAAAGAAATCGTGGGAAACAAAATTGAATTTCTTATGACTGAAAAAATACATTTGCAAAAATTAGTATCTTCACACGAACGTAAAAATAGAAAAATTTTAGAAAAATTGAATGAATTGAACGCAGAAGAGCGTAGAGAAAAAGAATTAAAAGAGTTTGATCGAGATATACTCTTTCAAAAAAAGTAATTGGTACAAAATTTGCAGTTCCACCACCAATAGGTTTGGAGTCTTTCGGATGAGTATTGCTTTTAGTGGTGGTGTTGGGTCAGCCCATGGCGATTTACAATTAGGGTCGAAAAATGCTTCAGGTGGGCAGGGCGAGGGTCTCTTTGAAAATTTCTCTATGATGCTAGCTTCTTTAAATGATGAGCAATCCGATGAGTTGTTTGACAATAAACAGATTAATATCAGCCTTGGTGAACTAGGCGGGAAGCTTGGCAGCGAACTGACACCACAAGATCTTCTCTCTCAAGTAATCGATAATGAGTTCATAAAATTTGATAATACTGTGGAAAGCCTTGTTGAGGAACATGGATTAGACGGACTTATTGGCCATCTAGAAAACGGTGGGAATATATTAGCTAACCTTGATTTAAGCGCGACAGCCTCGTTTGTAGATTCTAGACTTAATTTGGTTACTAACGATATTGTCACTAATGATATTAAGCACCCCCAAAACTATTCTGGCTTCAATTTATCATCTTTGGAAAAACTCTTAGTTGCGATTGATCTGGCCGATGGAGAGACAACTGGTGTGAAATTGAGTGGTGATACATTTAAAGACTATAAAATTGAGCCAGCTCTTAACGAGATGATACCCGGAGCTGCCATATCATCAGAAGAGAGCTTGACAGCTTTGACCGATCTACCGCTGGGTGCGGCTGTCCCACCTGAGCTAGATAATTCCCAGACCAAGAGTTTGATGGCGTTGACGGATCCACTGCAGGGTGCAGCTGTTCCACTTGAGTTGGATAGTTCCCAGGACAAGAGTTTGAGGGCGTTGACGGATCTACTGCAGGTTGCAGCTGTTCCACTTGAGCTCGATGTTTCCCAAGCGTCTTCGATATTTTTTGATATCAGAGACTTGAAGGCAAGTTTACAGGGCGATGATTTAAACGGCACCTTAAAAAATTCTGAAGCAATAGCTTCTGGCGAAATTCTGGTACCACAAGTGGTGCCTATTGAGATTGAGAATACGCAAGTGCGGCCAGAGACTTTTGATAAGTTTATTTCTGTAAAAGTTGATTTGTTGGATGCTCAAGGCGGTTTAGGGCCCGTTGAAGTATACGATTTTAATTTACAAAAAGACGAATTTTCCTCACCAGGTTTGATTGGTGTTACACGTACTGTTGAGATCGACCCTAGCGTTGACCCACGATCCAAATTGCTTGTAGTTATGGCCATACCTGAAGAAACTAATCTAGAAAATTTGCCAGACTTTGTAAGGTTCCAAATTAGTTTAGCTAGAGAAAACTATAGTGGCGTTGTGCAAGATCACGGTATGGCCCTACAGCAGCAAGCGTTACTGCCGGATGCTTCGATCAACGAAGTAGATGACACTGTCCATTCCATTAGGGAGCTCGTTCGAACGCTGAACGAAATGTCGACAGCCTCCTCCCATACTACTCAAATAGTTTTGCAAACTAATGCTGTAGGAAGGGAGGCAGCGAGTTATGTATCTAATGTTGTGGCAGCTCAGAAAGATAACTTTGTGGAACTGCAATCAATTGATATCCAAAATAAGTTTAATAATTTGACTCAAAATAAGTTAATTTTAGATCAAGAAATCCAACATATCTCTAGGATGGTTGATAGAAAGTATGACAATATAGCTACTAGTATTTTCGCGATAGAACGTGAAGTAAAATCGTCTTTAGATTCTAAAAATGACAAAATAGTTTTTTTAAATGAGGGAGTGGATGAAAATTTAAGTGACTTTAAAAATACGTCTAAGCCTTTCAATCCGAAATCTTTTCTTGAAGCCGCAGAGGCTCTGAGAGTGACATCTGTTGCAAGGGTACAGTTTGAAGCGCCTACTGGAGCATCGGCCAGACTGGGTTTGATTTCTGGCGAAGGTATCAACCTAATTACTTCCTCAAATGAAAAACTTAGCTATCAGGTTGCGTCTCAAACTGGATCTTCAGCCGGTTCAAGCGGATCAGCGCCAAACCTAACTAATAATATTTCATTGTATGATGCCCAATATGCCTCCAAAATAAGTATGCTGGTCGTTGACAAGGTTCTTAGTGGAAATGAAAATTTTGAGATTAACCTTGAGCCGGAGAGCTTTGGAAAAATTAAGGTCAATATTTCAATGGATAAGCAGTCGATTGATATTCGAATGTTTGCTGAAACCCAGGCTGCAGCAAGTATTTTACGCGCGAACGAAGACTCTTTGTTACAAATTACAAGTCAAAATGGTATGAAACTTGCGGGGTTCTCAGTTGGAATGCAAAGCGGCGCTGACCAGCAAAAACAGAGTGCAAATCAAAGCCGAAATAAGGCTGCAGGCAAAGTAAACAGCGCTCTAGAGCGTACCACCAAACTAAACGCCCAGACTGCTAGTTCTTATAGAACACCAACCGGTTTGAACCTGATTGCTTAGGATGAGATAATGGCTGAAGAAGCTCCAAAACGAAAAATTAACTTCACAAAAATTGCCATGTTTGGATTAGGTCCAGTTTTATTACTGGGACTAGGTGTTGGTGCGGGCGCTTTTTTATTCATGCCCACTCAAACGCCTGTTGAACAGGTGGAAGAACTGATTGAGAAGAAACTTAAGCAAGCGGGACAATTACCCAGTGCTGATGGGCTTGACGAAGAAAATCTAGAGCCTCAAAAGGTTTCAAAAGAGACGCCCGTAAATGAGACATTTGTGACCAGTTACTATACTTTTGCTGATAACTTTACGACTAACTTAAATAAATCAAAGCAGTTTTTGCAAGTTAGTGTAGGAGTATCTACACAATATGATGAAACAGTAATTGAAAATGTTGAAAAACACCAAATGGCTCTTCGGTCTGAAGTTCTGGGCGTTATAGGTACGTATTCTGTCGATGATATTGATGGTAAAATTGGTAGGGATAATCTTGCCAATAGCATTAAGGACGCAATAAATGTTAAGTTGCTGGATCTTGAGGGCTTTGGCGGTGTCGAAGGAGTTCACTTCACGTCCTTTGTGCTCCAATAAGAGGCCAAATTTAAATGGTTGGTTCTAGAAAACTTTCAAATGATGAAGTTGAAGCTCTCCTTGGTGGGCTTGATGCAACTGATAAACAGGAAGATACGCCTGCGGTTTTTGATTCAACTGCGGTTAGAGAATTTGATTTTGGTTCAGAAGATCTTTCGCTTCTTGGTGACTATTACGCACTTAGAATGGTCAACGAAAAAATCTGCAGATTTACACGCTCAGTATTTTTGCCAATGTTGCGAATTATGCCTCGGATCTCGTCGTTTCCTCCGGAAGTGAAGTCGTTTGATGAGTATACTGAAAGCTGTGACAACTTTGTAAGTGTGACAACTAATAGACTAGACGAGTTGAGAGGTAACTCGCTTTTGGTAGTGCAGTCTTCATTTGTCTCCATTTTGACTAATTCATATTATGGTGGTTCAAAAATTAAAGCTTTGCACCAAGCTAAAGGAGAATTTACGGCGACTGAACAGCGCATTATCCAAATAATTACTGATGGAATGAACCGGGCCATGGAGAACGCATGGAAGGACCTCTTTGTCACGAGTTTTGAGCCATTGTCTCGAGAAGAAAATATCCAATTTGTCTCGTTTGTTGATGGTGCAGATACTGTTATTGTGTGTTCATTTATGGTACAAATGCCAGACGCAGAACCGGCGAGTTTTGACGTTTTATATCCTCTACAAACTTTAAAACCGATATCTTCGCAATTAAGATCACGAGTTCAAAATGAATTTGCACAAGACGATCGCACTTGGAAAGAAAAATTAGAGCAGGCCGTTTTATCCATAAACCTACCTTTGTCAGCTGAATTGACTAATAGTAAAGCGAATTTAGGACGTCTCCTGAAAAGTACTGTGGGTGATGAGTTTCCTATTTCCATGCCCGAAAACATTACGATAAAGGTATCTGGTGAACCCGTCTACAAAGCAGAAATTGGGAAACTGGGCGCCAATGCTGCTGTTTCAATGACTAAAAGAATTTCACTTAAAAAGGACAAGGAAAATGGCTGAAGATATAAAGGCTGATGACGCTGATAAAAAACACGTTGGTATCGAAAACTTAAAGGTATTAGAAAATATCGATGTGGAATTGACTGTAGAGGTCGGACGTACTGAAATTACGATCCGTGACTTGCTGAGATTAAATGAAGGTTCGGTTGTTGAATTGGACAGATTAGCCGGGGATCCTCTCGATATATTGGTAAATAATACCAAAATTGCGAAGGGTGAAGTTGTTATGATCGGAGAACGGTTTGGAATCCGTTTCGGTGAAATTGTGGATCCGGAAAAAAGAATGGAAAGTATTTAACACTCTTCTGGGTTCAAAGAAATGACACCCAAAGTTTTATATTTTAAGTATATGATATAATTATATATTTTTAGGATGGTATCTATTTTGCTACGATTGGGTAGGGAGTAGGTAAATGCCAGATTTTGACTTAAGTAAAATTGCTGTGGTACTGATATTTTTGTCCATACTTGTAGCTATACAAGTTGTGGTGAAGCGCTCAAATTTCTTCCGAGTAAAATTGGATAAGTCTAACAACAGCGCAATTAAAATAGTTAACACTATAGCGGTATCAAAATTTTCTTCAGCTGCAGTTATAGAGTGTGCGGGTTCATTGTTCCTTGTGGTTTCGAATAGAAATGGATCCCCGGCGATAGCCGAATTACCCAAGATACAACAAAATACGCTTAATTCTGAGCTTCAACCGGAGCTCGTGGGTAAATGAAATTTTTTTCTCTCAAGATCATTCTCCATCTCGTTTTTAGCTTAATAGCATCATCTGCATTTGGGCAGGATGGTAGCGTGTTAGGTATGCCAGCTTTGACCTCAAGTATTGGCGAAAATGGTGAATCGACTTATTCTCTTTCTCTGCAAATTCTTGTTTTAATGACTGTACTGACTGTTGTTCCGTCAATTGTTTTGGGAATGACTGCATTTACCAGGGTAATAATAGTATTATCTATTTTAAGGCAGGCGTTGGGTACTCAACAAACGCCACCGAACCAAGTCCTAATTGCGATTGCACTTTTTATTACTTTTTATGTCATGAGCCCAATTTTTGAGGTGATTTATGAGACTGCGTTGAACCCCTACCTAGAGGGTACAAAATCTGCCCAGTTAGCTTTGGCTTCGGCCACTGACCTATTAAAGGAATTCATGGTTGCTAATACCCGCTCAGATACCATGAATATGTTTGCCGAAATGGCGGGTGAGGGGCCTTTTGAAAACACTCAAGCCATTCCGCTTTCTATTGTTTTACCATCATTCATTACATCTGAGTTGAAAACAGCTTTTGAGATTGGGTTTTTAATTTTCTTACCATTTCTGGTAATCGATATCGTTATTGCATCCATTCTTATGTCCCTAGGTATGATGATGTTGTCGCCTATGTTGATTTCCTTGCCATTCAAGTTGTTGCTGTTTGTATTGGTTGACGGGTGGGCCATGACGATTGGATCACTTTCATCAACATTTGTTGTAGGCTAGCGATATGGTTTTTGATCAGAATGTTCAGTATCTTAGTATGGCCTTTTGGCAAATTGTTGTGGTTGCTGGTCCTATCTTGCTCGTGGCGCTATCAGTTGGTCTATTCATAGGCTTAATTCAAGCAGCTACGTCCATTAATGAAATGACTCTTAGTTTTGTGCCTAAACTTTTTATCGTGTTAATGGCTATGTCTTTAATGGCTACTTTCACAATTACTCAAATGACCGATTATTTCAGTTATATTTTTGACGAAATATCCAGGAAAGGTCTCTAGTTTGTTACCAATAGTTAATGAATTAGGGGCTCTTCCTGGACTGGAGTTACAAGAGCTTTTTACTTTTTTGGTTTTAATACTGATAGCCTCGTTACGAGTTGGTGCGTTCTTGATTTCGGCGCCGTTTTTTGGTGGTAGAATGGTGCCACTGCAAATCAGAATTGTATTTTCATTTTGCTTGGGCTTTTGGATACTAGGGACTCTTCAATTTCCGCAGCAGAGTGTGTTAGTGGGTCCTAAATTAATTTTGATTGTAATGCAGGAGATATTCATTGGCCTTACAGTCGGCTTAGTTCTCAATATCTGCTTTGCTGCTGTGAGCTTGGCTGGTGAAAAAATTGCTGCAACTTCTGGTTTGGCCTTTGCGTCTCAAGTTGATCCAACTGGCGGGGGACAGTCTCCGGTAATAAGTCAAATTTTCATGTTGTTTCTTATAGTAGTATTTTTCTCAGTTAATGGGCATTTGATAGTTTTAGGATTAATATATAAAAGCTTTGCGCTTTATCCATTGGGCCAATTAGTAAATTATGGTGACTTGATCGCTGCTGGTCTGTCGGCAAGCGATATATTGTTTCGGTCGGCTGCAATCATTGTGTTGCCCATTGTCATCGTCTTGCTGTTTGTGAATATAGCAATTGGTTTTATTACAAAATCTGCACCCCAGCTTAACCTATTTTCCTTTGGGTTTCCAATGACCCTCATTGGCGCTTTTTTGATATTATTCTATTCAGTAGATGCGATTTCTTTCGCGTTTAAGGACTTAATTCAGTTAATCATTGACCTTTTGATGTCGTTTCTTCTCGAGAAAACTGATGGCTGAACAAGATAATAGCCAAGAAAAGACGTTAGATCCAACTCAAAAGCGTTTGGAAAAAGCTAGGGAGGATGGTGACATCCTCTCATCAAAAGAAATGTTTGTCTTTGGTTCAAGTTTTATGGGTTTGATTATTTTATTTTGTTTGGGAATGGTGGCTAGGAACGTTCTTTCGAATTGGGCGTCTTTGTTTCGCTGGAACCATTCCGAACACTTGAGCGTTCTGCGCATATTTAACTCTGAAGCTGCATTTGGTCTAGCATTGGGTGGCGCAGCTATTTTTGCCTTTCCCATCTTTACTGCCGTAATTCTCACTCAATTTTTTGTTGCTGGATCCATCAATTTTTCTACTAAGGCAATGTCATTTAAGCCGAGTCGAATTAATCCCCTTAGTGGATTGAAACGGATCTTTTCAGTCAAAGGTCTAGTCGAGCTCACTAAGTCAATAATGAAGATTATATTTCTGATATCAGTGACGGGGGCTATAATTTGGGTGTCTTTGCCAAAATTATTATACTTGAGTAGTTCATCCTTAAGCGATGGTCTTACTGTATTTCATCAAACGTTGATGTCTTTAGTTGGTGGTTTGGTCGTCGTGCTGGCTTTTATTGCCTTGGGCGATTTCCTCTGGAGTCGTCATGAGTGGATGCAGAAGTTGCGTATGAACCGACAAGATATGAAGGATGAATCAAAAGATAGTGAAGGGTCACCGGAAGTTAAATCTCGAATAAGGCGACTTCAGATGGAGGCTAGCCAAAAAGCGTCTGAGAGAGCTCAGGCAATCGAAAATGTAAGTGATGCTACGGTAATTATTACGAACCCTACCCATTTCGCAGTTGCATTAAAATATCAACCAGAAAACCGGGACACTCCCTATATAATTGCGATGGGTAAAGGGCCGATGGCGCTACGCATTATAGATGAAGCTGATAAAGCGAATATCAGCCGTGTGCGTAGCCCATTATTGGCTAGAGCTCTCTTTTTTACTGGTGATATTGGAGTAGATGTAGCGGAAGATCTGTTCTCAGCTGTTGCGTCCGTTTTAGCTTATGTGCTTCAGTTGGAACGTGGCACAAACCCATCCTTCGAAGATCCAAATATACCTACCGATCTTATGTTTGATGAATTTGGTTCAAAAATTTGAAGTCGAGGAAGAAATTATGGCGCAGCGTAAAAGATCTACCGGTGAATTAATATCCTCAGTCACTTTTTTTGGAGCAGCTATTTGGTTGGTTTTTGAGGCGAAGCTGTTCTTAGAGGGGGGCGAGACCCTCAAAGGCGTAGTTGTATACGTTGGAGCCTTTTTATCATTTTTGGCATCTTTTAGATTTAAGATACAGAGACTAATACTTCGATTGCGAGATGCGATATGGCCAAAATGACATGTTCCAACTGCCTTTACTTTTTTGTGACCCACGACAAAAAACGACCGTGGGGTTGTAAAAAGTTCAATTTTAAGTCGAAATCTCTACCCAGCCAGTCAGTTCTCATAACTACTGGCACAGATTGTGCTTACCATAGTCTGAAATCCAGTGCAGCACTGACCAAAAGGCTTTGAGAGATGGCAGCTAAAACAACAGAAAAAGATAATATTCAGGATAGTATTCAAGTTGCATTGGACGCTGCGGATACTGCGGCTGGAGTAACTGAAGAGTTTCATAACCTCAGAGAGCAATTTGAGGTTGTAAATATCCAAGCCAAAAGAATCTATAATTCAGTAATGATTGTTTTTATAAGTTCAATTGTAGCTGGGCTTGTGTCTCTGGGCGCGGCCTCATTGATGTACTACAAGGCCCTCGGAACATTGAAAACTAATTCCAATGTTTCGATCGAAGCATTAGCTATCTTTACTGAGAATGTTGCTAAATTAGATAAATCTATTCAGCTAATTGAATCCAATACTGAAAATCAAGAACTGATTAAGTCGACTCTTGTTGACCTAGAGGCAGCAGCGAAGCAATCCATAGATGACATCACAGGTGCTGAAGTGAAATATTCCAAGGCGGTGAAGCTCACCATTCAGGAAGTTCAGGGACTGATACAGCAATTTGCGACGACCACATTGGAGAGTATTGAAGCTCGAACCCAGCAAACCCAAGGCCAGCTGGCGCAACAGATGTCAAACATGGAGAAATTTTTTGTTCAGGCAGATACTTCAAAAGAGGGTGATGATAACAGGGGTGATAGTATCGTAACGTACAAACAGTTTCAGGCTCTTGAAAACAAAGTTGATCAATTAATCATGTTACAAAAAGACCTCGTAGCCAAAATTTTTGAGATGAATCAAGCAGCGAAGAAAAAGGCGGTTCCAAAAAAAGTGACGCGGAAGCCTGCTCCTAATCCACTTAAATTCCCATGAGTGAAGAGATAGTCACAGACGAGGCGCAGATTGATGATGCTGATGAGGCTGAGGTCAATGAGGCTGATTTGCAGGGTTTTCTGCTCAAGATTGCAGTTGGTGGAATAACTGTTCAAGATTTTGTGAAACGGTTAGAAGAAAATGACATCCTAATCGCGATTGACGGCAAGCCATACTTGGATGGTCCACAGAGATTGAGAAATACTTTTCTGCAGGATCATGATGTAGAATCGAAGTGGCTTTTGACGTTCTATCGTGACGGCGTCGTATTCGATATTCTAATTGATCACCCCATAAAGAGCGCATTTGGATACGCTACTGAAAATGAGACAGATTTTGTTTTAGAAGCTTTCAAAAAGCATACCTTTGGTGAATATCAGCTCTATGAAAACTATGAAGTTTATAGGGATAAAAAAGGGCTATGTGATATTTTAAGTTTCTCTCCAGACCCGTTGGCTTGGATGATCCCACCACTATGGTTACTGAAGTACAGACTTTTTCCACCACTCGCTGCGGTATCAGTGGTATATTTGATCTCGTTTGTCATTCATATCTACTTGTTTATTGCTACTGCGATAATTTTAGCAATTTATATTAATCGTGCCCAAAATAATTTGATGCGATCATTTACTATGTTTGACGATAAATACCATTACATGACTATTGCTGCCACTAATGAGGCAGATGTCAGTCTGTTGGTTAAAAGAATAGACCCGAATAATAAGATTAGGTTTGAAAAGAACGTCATAAAAAAACGTGTCCAAGTCAAGAAAACTATTGATGAAGCTATTGGTGATTAGATTATCTCACATAATACTGAAATTAATAGATAAAAAGAACAGCAACATATATTTTGAAAAGATATTAAAAAAATAATGGTTTTGCACATTCTTAACTCTTTTTAGTGCTGTTCGATTGTAGATTAAAAATCGCAGTGCCACTGAATACACAACCAAGCTTTTGCTTGTCGTTTCATTTTTTGAGTTAGTTAACTTCTGTTTATAAATATTTGTCTAACAGTGGAGCTGAAGTCTTGCTATCAACCGTCTTGCCCAAATTATTTTTGATGCCAAGCATAGCGTTCAAGCGTTCAAGCGTTCAAGCGTTTAAGTTTAGTATAAAAATATCCGGTTAGATAAAATTCACTACTTGACCACAAAAAGCTTTGTTTTAAGCGATAGTATACTATGCAGTGGAATTACAATTTATTTTCTCTAACCAAAAGTTATAAAAACTTTCTACATTGGACGTTGTTTCGGACAAAGATTCCTCAAAGTAATTTAACAGTAGCTTTCGAGCATCCCAACTTTGATCCAATTGATCAGAACGAGTTGCTATCCAAGGTATGTGCTCAAATTGTTCGCCCCCAGTCCCCGCCATAACATTGGCAGTTTTTTCAGGTTCAACTATCAGCGAATAGCAACCATAGACGGCTGCGATATGAGAATAAAAAGTATGCGGATCGTAAGACACAAAATATTTTACCTTTTGGAATATTTCGACGATTTCTTCCCTACTCTTACCATCGATACATATTGAATTTTCCGAAACTAGCTCATGTGGCGTAAACTTCCCTTTTCGGATAGTGAAAGCTGTTCCTGTGCGATTTTTAAGCAAATCTTCTTTGCTGGAGTTACAATTATTTTGCAGCATAGAATAATCATTTTTATTAGGCATAACAACTTTCAACTCCAAATCAGACGCATAGTTAAAACCTTCTATGATTGATCCAGTGTAATGCTTGTCAAATTTGAACTCAACTTCCCCTCTGGAAATACAATTTATTCCGGCATGATAACCGCTATGATATAGAATCCACCTTGCAACATTTGTACTTTGAAAAGGGTTCCCCAATACTATCTCTGGGTAAACAGCAACGAATGAGTTTATATCAACATCCCGTTCGGTAAAAAGTGGGGTGTTTAAATCTGGACACGTTTTAAAAGCTTGGACGCTACTTTTTTGGTTCTGAACAATTTGGTTAATATCCCCATGATTTAACCAATTTACTATGTGGCCCATCGGCATAGGTATAACATATGCGGTCGTAATATTGTTCAAAAGATGACATAACTGATGAAGAACCATGCAGCCACCGCTTCGATTATCGTAAGACGGCGCGGCAATCAAAAATTTTGGTTTCTTTTGCATAATGTATAGCCCTACATACAGATCAGCTTAAAATAGCCAACGTTGCAGAATGTGAGCAAATTTAATGCCAAAACCTTTTAACATGATGTTGGAACAGACGGACCTTTTTTTGACCAGTAATACTAATAGGTGAATTTTTTTATTATGAGGATATAAATAAGGTTGAAAATAAATTATGCACAATGATTTATGTTCAGAATGAGGTGTCCTGAGAGGCCATATGTGCCTTCAATATATTTAGGCATGAAAATTGCTCACATTTTTGTGAACCTAACTAAAATTTGGGAGCATTCGCATGGATGGTACATTGAAAAATCTGACTTTGGTTGAGCTTTTAGCTAGAGGCGCCACTTTGCATGAAGCAGGTGACTTTTTATCTGCTGAAGCTGATTACATGCAAATTTTGCAGGAGCAACCTAATCATCCGGAAGCCAATCATAACCTAGCAATTTTATTATCCTTACAAGGTAATCTTGAGGGTGCTCTGGACCATTTGAAAATTTGTTTAAATGCCAATCCGAACGTTAATTTGTTTTGGGCGACTTACATAGATATTTTGATCAAGTTGGGAAGAATTTCGGATGCAAAAACGTTATTAATTTCTGCGAAGGACAATGGGCTTTGGCATTCATCTATGCAAAAATTTGAGGAACATATAGTTTCTTTACACTTGAAACCTTCAGAGCAAGATTTATCAAAATTAGAAAAATTAATTGCTAACAATAAAATAAAGGCGGCAATGGAAGCTTGTAGTGACTTAATTGAAAAATTTCCCAATTCTAGTAGGTTAAATCATTATCTGGGTCAGTGCTTTCTCAAGGGCAATGACATTAGTTCTTCGATAAATGCATATGAAAAAGTTATTCAATTCAGTCCTAATTGGCACTTGGGCTTTATGATGCTTGGGCACTTAAACTTACTGAAAGAAAATGAAAATGAAGCAGTTGAATATTTTAAACAAGCAATAAACTTAAAACCCGATGATACTGAAGCGAGGTTAATTCTTGTTGATTTACTCCTCAAGCGAAAGGACCCTGAGACAGCAATTCATTACTTAGAAGATGCACTAAAAGAAAATATTACTTGTAGCCGCTATCTTTATGCGTTGGGGAAAGCATATGAATTTGGTGAAAATATTCATGGTGCAATTGATTTTTATGAAAGGTCGTTTGCTGTTAACTCGGACGATGTGAGCATATTGAATAATATTGGTAATTTGCATTGGAAAAATGATAAACCAAACGATGCTGCGATTGCATTTGAACGCGCTATCGAAATTGATCCGTTCTGCACAACATCACGCCTTAATATCGTAATGTTAATGATGAGTTTAGGCGATAATCTGGACGCACTAAAAAAATGTAATGATTTCATAAGATTAAAACCTGATTGTGTTGATGTTCAGCTAATGAAAGGAAGAATTTTAATTGAAATGAAGAATTTTTCTGAAGGACAAAAAGTTTTTGAAAAAGTGTGTAAGATCTTGCCTGATTGTTTTGAAGCTTGGGAAGGACTTGGCGACTGTTTGTTCTATGACGGTGACTTCGCTGGTGCAGTCAAAAAATACAATATAGCGGTTAAATTGAATCCTAAATCTTTTAGTTCTTTTTATCAACTTGGAATAATTAGGATGCGAAAGGGGCATTACAGCACCGCTTTAAAATGTTTTAAAAGGGCTGTGAGAATAAGACCGGATAGTGTAGAGGCCCTGTGTAATATCGGGCAAATCTTGCAAAATAAGGGCTGCCATTACTACAAAGAATCTTTGCAATACTACAGTAAGGCATTAAAAATAAACCCTAACCATAGCTGGACCTTGGCTGCAAAGTTACATCTGTGTGCACTGATATGTGATTGGGATGAAATCGAAAATCTTAGGCTCCAGCTTCCTTCGGTTGGAACTTCAGAGGGTGTAGTGTCGCCTTTTTCTTTACTGGCCTTGGAGGACGCGCCGCATCGGCACAAAATTCGAGCGGAGCGATTTTGCGCGGAATGGCTTTTGCCTGGGAAGCTTCCAAATTTTGTGAGGCCGTTAGTTAAGCAAAATAAAATTAAAGTCGGTTACTTTTCTGGCGACTGTCATCTACACCCTGTGTCGATTTTAATCTCAGCGGTACTGGAAGGCCATTCTGAAAACGATTTTGAGATCTATGTCTACTCTTTTGGCAATAAACGCGACTATATGTACGATAGAATATCGAAGATAGTTCGCAATTTTAAAAACGTTTCAAACCTTAATGACATTGATATAGCCAAACTCGCGCGGCGCGATGGCATTGACATAGCTATTGATCTGTCAGGCCACACTTTAAACGGCAGACCACAGGTTTTCGCACATAGAGCTGCTCCGATACAAGTAAGTTACCTGGGGTTCCCGGGATCTATGGGAGCAAATTTCATCGACTATATTATTGTAGATAAAAATTTAGTTCCATCTGAAAATCAGAAGTACTATTCAGAAAAGCCAATTTATTTGCCAAGACATTTTCAGGCTCAAGATAATTCACTGTTTTTAGAAAAAGCGCCCTGCAAGCGGGAATTAGGATTGCCAGAAGATACATTTATATTTTGTGCAATAAATAATACATATAAAATAACATCAGAAGAGTTTGATATTTGGATGCGCTTATTGCATGAAGTACCTGATAGTGTTCTTTGGCTGTATGCGGCCAACGAGATAGCAAGAGAAAATTTAATCAAACAGGCTGGTAACCGCGGAATTTCTTCGGATAGACTTGTTTTTACCAAATTGGTAGCATTTAATAACTATATCAATCAACTGACGCATGCGGATCTATATTTAGATACATTTAATTATAACGCGGGCGCGACGGCTAGTAACGTACTTTGGGCTGGCGTGCCGCTTATTACGAAGGCTGGCGCTGGGTATGCCTCTAGAATGGCTTCAAGCTTACTACAATCAATTGGAATGCCTGAACTTATCACAAGTACTTCGGAAGATTACGAAAATCTTGCACTGACTTTAGCAAAAAATCCGGAAAAGTTAAACGCTGTCCGTCTATTACTTACCTTGAAACGTATTAATTCAGAACTTTTTGATGTGGGGACGTTTACGGTTGACTTGGAAAATTCGTATCGAAAAATATACCGCCGATATATTGAGGGCAAAGATCCAGATGCCATTTATGTTGAACGATAATGGGGTGTTATGGGTAGGTGACGTTTTGACGTGTTATAAAGCAGAAGATTTGAACTTGGATTATTAACATGTGTGGCATTGTTGGAATTTTAGGAAAGACAGATGTGCAAGACCGGATCGTGGATGGTCTCTCGCGTCTTGAATATCGTGGGTATGATAGCTCTGGCGTCGCAATTATGAACAACGCCAAGGCGTTGGTTTCCAAAGCTGTTGGTAAGCTTGAGAATTTGAAAACGGAATTGGCTCGAAAGCCATTGGTGGGCCGGGTTGGGATTGGGCATACGCGCTGGGCGACACATGGTGCGGCCAACACGATTAATGCGCACCCGCATCGCGCAGAGCATGTCACTGTTGTGCACAATGGGATTATTGAAAATTATGCCACCATTAAAGAAGCGCTGGTTAAACGTGGGCATTCCTTCAGCAGTGACACGGATACGGAAGTATTGGTTCATTTAATAGAAGACATTCAAGAAAGCGAAAATGTTGCTATCGATGTTGCAGTGCGAATGGCTTTAAGTCAAGTAGTTGGGGCATATGCCATCGTCATATTGGTTCAAAATGAACCTACAAAAATGATCGGAGCACGTAAAGGCAGTCCTATGGTTGTTGGGATTGGCAAAGACAAAAAAGAATTCTTCATAGCAAGTGATGCCACCCCATTTTTAGAGTATACCCGCGATGTAATTTACCTTAATGATAATGAAGTGGTGGTATTAAAGGATGATGATTTTGAAATAACCACCATTGATAACGTTAAGAAGACGCCTTTCATTGAAAAGTTAGAAATCAATTTAGAGCAAATAGAAAAAGGAGGGTATGAACATTTCATGCTCAAAGAAATCTACGAACAACCTAAATCAATTTTTGATTCAATTCGTGGTAGAATGGATATTCCAAGTTCAACATTTCACATGCAAAGCATCCGGGAATATGAAAACAAGCTTAAGAATGTGAACCGCTTAATTATTATTGGTTGTGGCACAAGTTGGCATGCGGGCTTGGTGGGCGAATACCTTTTCGAAGAATTTGCACGTCTTCCAGTAGAAGTTGAATATGCATCCGAGTTTAGATATCGCAATCCAGTTATATACCCGGAAGACTTGGTTCTTGCCATTTCTCAAAGTGGAGAAACTGCAGATACCTTGGCTGCGATGGAACTTGCTAAGTCGAAAGGTGCAACTGTATTTGGCCTCTGCAATGTAGTGGGATCATCTATTCCACGTATGAGCGATGCAGGAGCATATACCCATGCTGGACCAGAAATTGGAGTAGCTTCTACTAAAGCTTTTACAGCCCAAGTATCGGTTCTTACACTGCTTGCATTAGCAGTAGCAGAACTAAGAGGAACCATTACCAATGAGCGATTACAAATTTATTTAAGAGAGCTGGAAGCAGTGCCTAAATTGGTGGAAAAAGCACTTAAAGCGAATGATCATATTGTTAAAATTGCTGAAGAGTTTAAAGATGCACATAATTTCCTTTATTTAGGACGTGGTGTTAGCTTTCCAGTTGCCTTAGAAGGAGCGTTGAAATTAAAAGAAATTTCATATATTCATGCAGAAGGTTATCCTGCAGCAGAGATGAAACATGGACCCATTGCCTTGATAGATGAGAATATGCCAGTAGTTGTTATAGCACCGAGAAAAGGAATCTATGAAAAAGTGATTAGCAATATCCAAGAGGTTAAAGCGCGAAAAGGAAGAATTATTGCAATTGTCTCAGAAGGTGACACCAAGATCAAAGAAATAGCCGATTATGTCATAGAAATACCAGAAACAGAAGAAGCCCTGAGCCCTCTAATCTCAACCATACCCTTACAGTTATTGGCTTACCACATTGCTGTAATGCGCGGCTGCAATGTAGACCAACCAAGAAATTTGGCAAAATCAGTTACCGTCGAATAATTTCTGGTGGGTGAGAGGGTTGTTCAAACTCCCCTCTCCCTCTAATACTTTGTATTTCCGAAGACCCTTCTTATCCCTCGAAATACTACCATCTTTGTTCCTATCAATTTGAATTTTGTCATTTATGATAGGAATTCTGAAGTG
>ENA-OWPI01000956-OWPI01000956.1-marine-metagenome-genome-assembly--contig:-NODE-956-length-34999-cov-10.870426_pt1 | contig 34999 bp, 28 predicted proteins | sample MGYA00238138_ERZ651775 | MGnify/ENA primary metagenome ERZ651775 (study PRJEB26906, sample SAMN06265043) | marine metagenome | isolation source: Helgoland LTER site | place: Germany:Helgoland, sampling...
GAAGAAGCGCCTGCAGCAGAAGCGGCGGCTGAAGAAGCTCCTGCAGCAGAAGCGGCGGCTGAAGATGCTCCTGCAGCAGAAGAAGCTCCTGCAGCAGAAGAAGCGCCTGCAGCAGAAGCGGCGTCTGAAGATGCTCCTGCAGAGGAAGGAACTGCGAACGATGAAGAAGAGAAGAAGGACTAAGTCAGTTTTCTCATTCGTTACGGAAATATTGAAAACGGGAGGCGCTATGCCTCCCGTTTTTGTTTACGAGATTTTTGTTTTCACAATGCGGTCTTTCAGATGATGAAAAATCGACGTTATTTATGATGAGCGGCTCAATGCCTGAATTTATCTTTGCTTCATGAGTTCAGCATCCACCCCGAAAGTTCCTGCCGTAATCCTTTTGGCAGATGGCACGCGTTTCGAAGGGAAATCCATTGGAGCAATCGGCACGACATCCGGTGAAATTGCTTTTAATACAGGCATGTACGGTTATCAAGAAATTTTTACGGACCCAAGCTACCACCGTCAAATTTTGGTCATGGCAACGGCGCACGTAGGAAATTACGGAGTGCATGCAGAGGAGGTGGAATCGGACCGTGTTCAGATATCAGGTCTGGTGACAAAGAATTTTTCATCCATCGCCAGTCGAGTGGGAGGTAACGGTACGTTACAGGATTACATGGAGCGAGATGGTGTCGTGGGAATTTGCGATGTAGATACACGTGCTTTGGTTCGTCATATTCGCAAAGAGGGTGCGATGAATGCCATCATTTGTAGCGAAGGGACAGACGAAGGAGAATTGAAGCGGCAATTGGCTGGCGTGCCTTCAATGGAGGGATTGGAGTTGAGCAGCGAGGTGACGTGCAGCGAGCCCTATGAAGTGGCGCCTGCGACGGAGAAGGATAAGGGGTTGACTGTGGCATTGCTGGATTTGGGCGTGAAAAAGAACATCATACGGTGTTTGACCGAGCGCGGTTGCCGTGTTCACGTATTTCCGATGAACACGACGCTCGATGCTATGCTCGCCGTAAACCCCGATGGCATTATGCTGTCCAACGGGCCTGGAGATCCAGGAGCCATGGCTGAGACCATCGCATTGGTGAAGGATTTAGTGGAAACCGGACGCAGCCTGTTTGGTATTTGCTTGGGCCATCAGGTACTCGCCTTGAGTCAGGGATTAAAGACGGTAAAGATGTTCAATGGCCACCGAGGAGTGAACCATCCAATTAAAAACTTGGTTTCAGGCAAGGCAGAGATTACCTCTCAAAATCATGGTTTCGTGGTGGATCGAGATTCCCTGGATCGCCATCCAGACATTGAGCTGACCCACATTCATCTCAACGATGAAACGGTGGCAGGAATTGCATTGAAGGACCGTCCAGTTTTCTCCGTGCAATACCACCCTGAGGCTTCCGCTGGGCCTCACGACAGCCGGTACCTGTTTGATGAGTTTGTGGAGAACATGGAACGTGCGGTAGTCCCCGCCTGATTCAGTACCTTCGAAGCGGTTTCGACCTGATTTTGGAAATGACCAAAATTCTAGCGCCTAAAAGCGCATTTACACAGAAAATACATAGATGAGTTACATTGATCAGATTCAAGCCCGCCAAATCTTAGATTCACGCGGCAACCCGACCATTGAGGTGGACTTGATGACAGGAGACGGATGCGTTGGACGCGCAGCAGTGCCTTCAGGCGCTTCAACTGGAGTGCACGAAGCAGTGGAGCTTCGAGACGGTGGGGATGATTGGATGGGCAAAGGAGTAAGCGAGGCTGTAGCCAATGTGAATCAGGTGCTTGCCGACGAATTGATGGGCATGGATGTGTTTGATCAACGTGCCATCGACCAAGCCATGATTGACTTGGACGGAACAGCCAACAAAGGGAAGATTGGCGCCAATGCCATTTTGGGTGTTTCCTTGGCGGCGGCTCATGCTGCTGCTGAGTGCGCAGGACAGCCGCTTTACCGCTACGTTGGAGGTGTGAATGCTCACACGTTGCCAGTTCCCATGATGAACATTCTGAATGGCGGATCACATGCCGACAACAAGATTGACATCCAGGAATTCATGGTCATGCCTGTCGGAGCAGAAACGTTCTCCGATGGACTTCGCATGGGGACGGAAGTATTTCACACGTTGAAGAAAGTGTTGAAAGAACGTGGACATGCCACCAATGTTGGCGATGAGGGTGGGTTTGCGCCCAATTTGGGATCCAACCAAGAAGCCATTGAAGTGGTCATTGAAGCGATCGAAAAGGCGGGCTACCGGCCCGGTGACGATTTGTTGATTTCTTTGGATGCTGCGGCCTCTGAATTTTACGATTCAGAATCCAACCAATACGTCTTCGAATCAACCGGTGATCGCATGTCCGGTTCCGAGTTAGTCGATTTCTGGAAAGGATGGGCAGATAAGTACCCCATTGTAAGCATTGAAGACGGCTTGGCCGAGGATGACTGGGATGCTTGGAAGCTTATGACCGAGAAGATGGGTGACCAAGTTCAGTTGGTGGGAGACGATTTGTTCGTCACCAATACGCACCGATTGGCGCGCGGCATTGAGAACAACATCGCTAACTCGATTTTGGTTAAGGTCAATCAAATCGGAACCCTTACGGAGACGATTGATGCCGTGAGCATGGCGCATAGGAATCGATACACCAGCGTAATGAGCCACCGAAGCGGAGAAACGGAGGACACGACGATTGCTGACTTAGCTGTTGCATTAAATACGGGTCAAATCAAGACTGGCTCTGCGAGCCGTTCGGATCGCGTTGCAAAATACAATCAGCTGCTTCGCATCGAGGAAGAATTAGGATCAGCCGCGATTTACCGTGGCAATGCATTCCGCGGATAGGTCAGTTGAATACTGCGTGAAAGCAGCGGTTCACCGCGCTCCACTTATCGTTCTTCTCTGAAGGTTTTAGTGAACGGCTCGGGGTCAATTTGGCCCGGTGTCTGTTGCAAGAGCCCGTAGATTCGGAATTCCGTGCGGTCATTTTCAGCATGGTTGTAGGAGGCGCATGGCTGGCCCGGAAGGCACTTGTTGCGCAATTCATCAATTCCTTTTCCGACGCAGATGAGTTGCTTCGAGGATACCCCGACTTTCAGGAGAAAGCTCTCGATTTCAATGGCTCGATTTTTGGAAACGCGGTTGTTTGGCTGATCAAAAAGATCCCAGCTAGAGGCGTCTTCGTGGGTGCGAACTTCCAGAAAAACATCGGGATTTAGCTTCAAGAAGTCGGCCAAATCGTACAATGTAAATTGTGACTTGCGGTCGAGAGCGTTGGATGGGTCCCATTCGATTCCGGCCAATTCAAAGGGTGTTCCGCCCATCCATTTGGCTGCGTACCGCTCGTCGTTGAGGGTTTTGATTTTGGCCAATTGAACTTCCCACACGGGTTGTGAGGTTTCTGTTGTTAGCACGGTGCGCTCGGTGATGTATCCGGGCATTTCACAGATGACGGAATAGGCTCGATTGGGCGGGAGATCCAGCAAGAGTGTGCCATCGAGCTCAGTTCGGGTTTGCCATGCTGATCCATCTCGCAGATCAATCCAACGAATGGGCACGCGGGGAATGGCGGATCCGGTTGAGTAATCGGTAATATGTATGGCAAACGGGACGGTGGACGGTGTGGATTCTATTCGGAAGATCTCATCGACACCCGATCGATTGGAGCAGACAAACCCATGCACGGCATCGGGCTCCATGACCAGGCCAAAATCGTCTGCCATGGTATTGATTGGAAAACGAAGTCGAACAGGCTCAGTCCAAGCGTCACCGTCACGCCAATGACGGCTTTCAGGAAGTACTTCCGTATCGATCTCGGTCCAGAAGACGTCCAGTCCGCCCAAGGTAGGGTGGCCATCAGAAGCAAAATATAAGCGTCCGCTGGCATCAAAGGCTGGAAAAACGTCATCTCCCGGGGAGTTCACTTCGGGTCCCAGATTCAGGGGCTCTTCCCAAAATGTTCCGTTGCGCTCAGAGACCCAGAGGTCCATGCCACCTTGTGCCTCAGGCGAAGGGAGGTCAGTCGAAAAGTACATGCGCTTCCCATCGGCCGAAAACGTTGGGTGAGCAAAGACATAGCCTTTTTCCACAAATGGAAAAGGCCGCGCCTCACCCCAGTCGCCCGTTGAAAGTCGTTGCGCTACCATCAGCTGATAGCCGCCTTCTTGGGCATCCCCGAACCATCCGATGCCATTGCCATTTTTCTTTGAATAGGCAATGGCTTTTCCGTCGGGGGAGAGGCATACCATGCCATCGTGTTCCGGTAAATTCCATTCAACGACATCCCGTGCTTTCATGGTATGCAAATGTCCGGGTTTCAAGTCCAAGGCCCACATTTGATTCCGATCCAACCTCGCCGTGTGATCTGTCTGGCCCCATCTGAAGGGCTCGCTGGAAAAGTAAAGTTTATCTCCCGTAATGTGAGGAGCGGAAGCCGTTTCCAGCCCTGGAAATCTCAAGGGGCTAATCTCCCAATGTCGATCGTCTTGTTCCACGTAAAGCTGATTCTGGCACTGGCTCCAGATTTTTTGAGCGTATGGAGGAGTCGATTCATTCAGCATGATGGATTCCAATACATCCGAGGCTTCGGCGTACTTCTCTTGGTTCATCATGCACTTGGCCCAATTCACCCGGTCTTCCATATTCAAAGCTGTGCGGTACCCCAGTTCCTCAAAGGTCTTCTCGGCAGCAACATAATCCACCATGAGCATTTGGGTTTTGCCGAGCAGTCGCCAGCTCATGGTGTCGTTTGGCCATTGGGCCAATGCTTTTTCGAATCCAGCAGCAGCATCAGCGTAGCGCTCACGTTCATACATGCGCAGTCCTTTCCAGAAAAAACGAGAGCCGCACGAGTTGAGTAGCAGGAGGGCAGAAAGAGCAAGTGCAGTTCCGGTAAAGAATCGAGTCGACCGAAGGATGTTCATGGAGTCAAAGCTTTTTAGGTCCCGGTACGTGGAACCTTCTTAAGCAATGATAGCCGATTTGCTTAGGGGCTTTACGATGCTTCCGATGCGTCTTTCCACAACGCAAGGTGGGATAATGCGATTCCCGCCGCAACGGAAACATTCAAGCTCCCTGTTTTTCCAACCATCGGTAAACGTAGGTGCACTGGGCAATTGCGCTCGACTCCGGCTGAAATCCCCGTCTCTTCATCTCCCATTACAAGGCAGACGGGTCCAGAAATAGACGTTTGATGGATGGAAGTTTCTGCGCTTTCGCTCAAGGCAACAGCGGTGATTCCATTGGCAGCGAGGTCTTGAAGCGCCCGTGCCATATCAGGCACCCGGGCAACAGGTAGCCGCAAGAGAGCGCCCGAAGAAGACTTGATGGCATCCTCTTGAATGGGTGCTACACCAAAAGAGGGGACGATAAGTGCAGTTGCCCCAAAGCACTCGGCACTTCGCGCTATGGCGCCAATGTTCCGAACATCCGTCACGCCATCGAGAGCCAAAAAGAACGGAGTATCGCCCGCTTCATACGTCTGCGCTACCAATTCATCTAAAGGGTGGTAGACGATGGGGGACAGAAAGGCGACAATGCCTTGGTGGTTTTTGACCGTAATCCGATTCAGCTTTTCCTTTGGGACGCGCTGAACAGGAATGTTCTGCCGTTTGAGTTGGCTGAGCAATGCAGACGTTCGTTCTCCTTTTTCGTCCCGTTGAATCAAGACTTTTTGAAATTCCTTTCCGGACTCCAGGGCCTCTTGAACTGGATGCCAACCCATCACGTAACTGCCTTTTGGCGGACGTTTGGGACCCGTATAGGGTGGTTTTTTGCCGGCTCTATCCCCTTCTGAATGAAAAGAATTTTCGGATCGAGAAGAACGGGGTGATGGGGGGAGATCAAATGGCATGGTGCGCGAGAATCAGTGCGGTAAAGGTACCGGCAAATCAGTCTGGTTTGATTCGACCGTTGCGCCAATTGGTGACCATGCGGTCCCATGGCGGTCGAAATTGAATGGATCGGTTGAGCACGTAAAAGTTTTCATCCCATGGATGCTCAACATGCAAAAAGCGAAATGTGATAGCATTGGCAGACCCTTCTTCCCCGTAAACCCACCATTCACTGTCGTTGCTGTTGCGAATTTTATCAGGTACTCCAAACACGATGTGGACCATGCCGCGGTCAGTGCGCCATCCCGGGTGTACCCCTGAGAAATACCGGTTTGCTTCTTCAACTCGTCCATAATACGACTTTATCAATGCTGCAGAAGCACCTTTCTCGTTCCCGCAACTCAGCCAAAATGCATCCAGTGAGGCTTTGGGATCGGTAGCGTTTTTCATACGGTCAAACTCTGCTCGGGTCGTAATGTAGCGGCTTGATTCAATCATGAGATTCAAATCACGAACACGGGGATGGTCTGCGGGCATTCCGTGCACCCGATGCGCGACGCGGAGCGTATTGTTTGCGGTTCGCTGTCCTACCACATTGATGCCCGGTTGGACGATGTATCCGCTCCATCCGGTTTCATCGGTCAACCACTCCGATTGAATCGCTGGTTGAAGGGTGTCTGACTTATCTCGGTTATTGGAGAACGGTGGCGATGGCATGGTCTTGGGAACCTCAACACTCGCATGCTGCCACGTTGCATCGGGTGGGCTCGAGAAATAAAGGGTGTCACCAATCGCTGCTTGTTCGTTGTAGACCGGCCAGCCATCACTTTGAAATGGGGTTCGAGGAATCCCGGGTTGAGGAAGGGGTATGGTCCAAGTCGTGGCGGTGTTTCGATGCAGGTCCTCCAGCGTCATTGGGACTAAATTGGTGCCTTGGTTCCAATTTGCGGCAAACTCGGCCAACGATACACGCCAAATCCGACGCGCTGCAGGAGGAGCAAAATCGATCAGCGTATCCCGCCATGTCACCTCAAAGGTGCCTGCCTGAAGCCTCAAGTTAGCGGTGAAGGGTGATTGCGGGGAATCCCTCAAAAACAAACCCTCTTCTCGGCTCCATTCTAAGAAAATTTCCACGGAATCAATGCCGAGAGGCAATGCAGTGCATTGGGGGTGTAAAATGCTCGCCTCGAAATCATACGGTCGTTGATTGGCCTTGCTCATCAAGGAATTGGACACGCTGCACCCCATCCAAAGCAGCGCTATCGCTGCGGAAAGCATCGTGATTCGGACTCCAATATTGGAAGCAGGTTTATTCATTGGACGGTTCGAGCGGCTTGGATTCGGCAGAGGAGGGCTCGATGAGCAGGTCCTCAGAAATTTTGGATTTTACGTTCACCCCTAACTCCCGCATTTGCTCTGCTTGAAAAATCGCTCCTTGCCTTCCTTGCAATTTGATCAACGCATCATCATACGAGGACTGTGCTTGGTTAAGGCGGGTTTTGATTTTGACAAATTCCTCGAGGAAGAGGTTGATTTGATGATACAATTTGCTGCCGCGCTCAGCGATTTTTTGGATGTTGGCCTTTTGTTCTTCTTGCTGCCAGACATAGCTGATTGTGCGAAGCGTAGCGATGAGCGTACTGGTGGAAACCAGCAATACATTTTTTCGCAACGCTTCCTCTTGCAACGTTAACAGGTGTGGTCCCAGGGCCACCCAAGAGGCTTCGACAGGCATAAACATCAAGGTGTAGTCGGTGCTCTTTCCGTAAAGTTGAGCGTAATCTTTGTGGCTTAATTCCTTGATGTGCGCTTTGACACTCCCTGCGTGAAGCCCTCTTTCTCGCTCCACTTCTTTGGGATCATCGGATTGGGTCATGCGCTCGTAGGCCGTAATGCTCACCTTGCTGTCGATGACCAAAACTTTGTCATCCGGCAGATAAATGAGGAAGTCAGGTCGGAAGAGCCGACCTTCCTCGTCCCGCTGAGAGGATTGCTTTGAGAAGTGGATGCCTTCTACAAGTCCCACTTGTTCTAAAATCCGTTCCAATTGGTATTCGCCCCAATCACCTTGCACCTTGCTTTCTCCTTTGAGAGCATTGGTTAGGTGCTTCGCCTCAGTTTGGAGGTTTTGATTTAGGGCAAAAAGTTTCTCAAGTTCTTTGTCGAGCTGCCCCAGTTGCTCGCGCTCATCGCCATAGAATTTATTCATCTGATTCTGGAGCTCGACGAATTTCTCTTGGATGGGCTTCACAACGGCCGAAAGTGTCTCCTTTCCACCTTCGGACAGCTGCTGCTGATGGCGCTTGGCGTTTTCTTCAATGATCTTGCGAGCGAGCAGGTCAAACTCTTGGGTCATCTCGCGCCGACGGTTTTCTTCTTCTTGGGAATGATCCTCAAATTTCTGTTCGGCTTTGCTTTTATCAGCGATGGCCTGTTGCAAATCGTTCCGCAACCCGGTGATTTCTGTTCTGGCTTGAACCAGGTCTAATTCCATCTGGTCGCGCTCAAATTGCACCCGCTCATGGTCTTGGTTTTGCGATGGATGACCGGTGCTCGTTTTGCCCAATTGTCGGGCCAACCAAAAAATTCCTGCTGCGAGCGCTCCTAGAATTAAAAATAGGATGGTGATAAGTTGTGAAGACTCCATGCGCAAAATATACATCTAAACGTAACCTTCGCTACGATACGTACGTAGGGATACCAGAACTTTTAACAAGCGCAACATGCAACGGTTTTTTCAATATGCCATCGGGCTGATTCTCGTCGCTTCCCTCTTCGCTTCGTGTGCAACAAGCTATTCAGCGTGTGCAGCATATGCAGAGGTGGAAGTGTGTGACTAATCAAAGCCATTTAAACGTGATGTCTTTTTGCGTGTCCGGGTGCAGTGAGCGCGCCACGGGGCACGCCTTTGTCGTGCGCTCAAGGATTATTTTCTGTTGATCCGTAGCTCCGGGAATGCGCAGCTCCAATTCGATTTCGATTTTCGCTATTCGCCGGGGATTCGAAGCCATTTTTTTCCAGACTTTCGCGCTCATTTCAACGGAGTCGAGCCCCATATCCCGTGCTTTGATTCCCATGATGGTCATGACACAACTGCACAACGCAGAACTCACCAAATCGGTGGGTGAAAACGCTTCGCCATTGCCTTGATTGTCGATCGGCGCATCGGTGATGACCTCAGATTTAGACCGCTCGTGGGTCATTCGAGTCCGGAGGTTTCCTTCGTAGACGCACTGGTAGTCGGGTGAAGTAGGGTTCATGGTCTGGTCATTCTTAAGAGTTGCAAAGGTGCATTTCAATTTCACGTTTCCGCGCTAAATTTGGGACATGTTGTCCCCAAGATCCTCACAATACAGGATGTTCCTCGGAACGCTATGGCTGGCCCTGATGTGCTATACGCCTTTCAGCTGGGGACAAACTAACGGGGAGGTTTTGACTGGAGATCAAGCGGTGTATCGGGATGGTAAAGTGAACACACCTCTAACCGACGAAATCCATCTAGGGGCCTTGTTTCATACCCAAGGGATTGGTGTGACCATGCGACGGGGATTCTACCGGAACGCTTTTTCTGTTCGGAGTTTTGGCGCAGACCTCAGTTTTTTCAGGCATCCGAAAGAAATTAAAACGTCGAATCCAGTCTACGAAAATGGTCGCCCATACATCTATGGAAAACAGAACACCTTGCAAGTTCTGCGGCTCTGGTTTGGTGGCCATTCGCTCAAAACGGAGAAGCTTCGAAAAGATGCCGTGCGATTTAGTACGGCCTGGAAAGCCGGTTTTTCAATCGGATTGATGAAGCCGGTCTACTTGGAAATTGGCTATCCGGATATTCCCTATGACTATGTGGCTACCGAACGTTACAATCCTCAGGAGCACTATTCGGACAACATTTATGGACAGGCGCCATGGAGCAATGGGTTGGATGAGTTGAGCTTGACACCGGGGGTGCATGCCAGTTATGCGCTGGAATTTGAGTACGGCAACGAACGGTTTATACCCAAATCATTGACGGCTGGCGTTGCAGCGGATGCTTTCTTGACCGCACCTGAGATATTTGCGGACCGATTTGAACAGAACAACCGCCTGTTTGTCACCTTATTTGCGACGATTGAATTTGGAAGAAATTGGACCCGTTGAATCGGACGATACACCATGACTACGCCTACGAACCCCTCCACAAAACCTGCAACTCAGCGCGTACCTAAGCCAAAATGGCTCCGGGTCAAGCTCCCGACAGGTCAGGCTTACAAAGAAGTTCGAGACATTGTCTCTGAGCACAAGCTGCACACGATTTGTGAAAGCGGTCATTGCCCCAATATGGGCGAGTGCTGGGGCGCGGGGACCGCAACCTTCATGATCCTTGGTAACATTTGTACACGTTCATGTGGATTCTGCAATGTTGCGACCGGTAAACCCTTGGAGGCAGATCCATTTGAACCGGGGCGTGTGGCACAGTCGGTCAAACTCATGAAAGTGAAGCACGCCGTCTTGACCTCAGTGGATCGGGATGATTTGCCTGACGGAGGCAGCGAAATATGGGCCCAAACCGTGCGCGCCATTCGGCACCAGAGCCCGGAAACGACGCTGGAAACGTTGATTCCAGATTTTGCAGGCAAATGGGAAAACCTCGCGCGGATCATTCAGGTTGCTCCAGAAATCGTCTCTCATAACCTTGAAACGGTACGAAGATTAACCAAGGAAGTCCGCATTCAGGCGAAATACGATCGCAGTCTTGAAGTGCTCCGACGCCTGCGCCAAGGAGGCATGAAGACCAAGTCAGGGGTGATGCTTGGGCTGGGTGAAACGTTCGATGAGGTCGTTGAAACGATGGACGATCTGCGCAGTGTGGGTTGCCAAGTTTTGACCTTGGGCCAGTATTTGCAACCCACGCCAAAACATTTGCCGGTGGTCGAATTTATTCATCCCGACGTTTTTTCGGAATTGAAAGAAATTGGCTTGCAAAAAGGGTTCCGATTTGTGGAAAGCGGACCACTCGTCCGCTCCAGTTACCATGCTGAAAAGCACCTGTTTTAACTGGAAAGAGACGAAAGAACTCCAATCTCTTTTTGTAACTCTGGCGCGGTTTTCCGCTGCTTATCCCCCTGAGATGTGTTTTGACGAGGAAGTCTTGAACACAAATGCTTGGTGAGCGATTGCTTTGTTGTAACTTTCGAATTCCAGATTGACAAAATTCAGACCATGCAATTGAAATCCTTGTTTGTTGCTTCAGCAGCAATTGCCCTTGCCCTGGTAGGCTGGCAAATCAGCACAAATGTTTCCAATGGAGTGGATGCAGAGGCCTATTCTCCTCGAGCCCAATCCGAACAAGCCCAGTCTCCCGATGGAGCATGGGAAGTGCAAAAAATGCTTCGCGGTGATATCGAAACGGGCGAAGTGAATGAAAGTGGTTTGCGCGACCTGCGCAATGAGGTGGAGCGATTCGCAGCGAATCAGGCGGCCGACGGTCGTTCAACAGAGCATTATTGGAATGAAATGGGTCCGGATAACATCGGAGGTCGGATTCGTGCCATTGCTGCAGTGATTCCAGAGGATGGCAGCGAAGAGTCTGTGCTCTATGCTGGATCTGTTTCTGGTGGCCTGTGGAAAAGTGATAACGGCGGCAATGATTGGAACCAAATGTTTGGCTTGGATCAAATGATGATTGGCTCCATTGGTGTGACCAAAGCAGGTCATATTTATGTAGGGTCGGGCTCGTTGTTTGAAGGCGGAGGTGGAGAGGGAGGTAGCTCCTTTCGAGGACGCGGAATCTATTGGTCCGCAGACGGCGAGAATTTCTCGTTAGTGGAAGGAACAGATCCGGGAGAATTTGGCTCAGGGAATTTCTCGGCGGTGGATGCCATGGTTGCAGACCCGAACGATGACAACCGGGTGTGGTTCGGATCGAATGCCGGTTTTGGATTTATTGAAGACGGTGTCATGACCATGAGCCCTAGCAGCGATATCAACGGTGCCGTTTCTGATTTGGCGATTGCGGCCGATGGTTCATACATGCTCATCGGAATGAACAATTGCCGAGTTTTCTTGAGCGAAGGTTCGGACTTCACTTCGTTCAACTCTGTGTCTGGCTCGAACAACGATGATACGGTCCTTCCTCAAAGCGGAAATGGACGGGTTCGGGTGGACATCTCAATCGATGACCCGAACCATGCATTTGCTGTATTTGCGACGAGCGGCGGTTCATTCGGTGGTTTGTACCACTCTGGAAATGCGGGAGAGACTTGGAGCAATGTGTGGCCCAATGATATTTTGGAGGCGACTCCACTTCCTCGTAACCAAGGTATCTATGACTTGGCGTTGGGCATTGCACAAGGTCAGCCTGATTTGGCTTACGTCGGCGGGATTGAGTTGTGGCGTTCAGGCCCAAACCAACAGGCTGAATTGGCTGCATATTCCTTTGACTTTGCAGGAACCACCTTTGATGTGCACGCGGACATCCACGAGGTCATCTTCACTCCATATGGCAACATGTACGTTGCTGGAGACGGTGGAATTTATAAGAGCACGGATGGAGGAAACAACTATGTTGACATCAACCGAGATTTATCTGTTACCCAGTTTTACGGAATGGATCACAGTGCGCGCAGTGCGGTCTTGGGTGGAACGCAGGACAATGGTTCCCTTTTCATTCCGGCCAGTGGATACTTTTTGAGCGATCAAGAAGCATTTGAAGTTCAAGGTGGTGACGGTTTTGACTGCTCAATTTCCCAAGTGACCGAAGTTGAGGGGTACGATTATGCGTGGTATGCTAGCTCCCAAAACGGAGGATTGTCCCGTGGTACGGTCGCACCCGGAGAGAGCAATAATTATGGCGATTTTTGGGATGCAAACATCATTGACCTGGCGAATGACATGGGCGAGATTGGCCAATTTTATTCCGTTGTTCGCTTGTATGAAAACACAGATGATCCTGATACCGAGCGTAATATCATTCTCGTGAATCCTTACGGGGAAACAGTTACTGACAGTTCGTTTGTTCTGTCGACCTCGAATCAAAACCTTGATTTCGATTACACATTGCCTGAAGGCACAGAGCTTCCTTATTATGATGTTCTGGTGCGACCTGAGCGTCTGCTAGAGGCACCTTTGGCAGAAGATCCCGATTACTTTTGGCTTGACCCGCAACCAGCGGTTGAGCAATTGGAATGTGTGACGGATAGCACGGTCGTAGGTGTAGAATCTGTGATTACTGACATCACTCCCATTGTGGATTCACTGTATGTTGAGGAGTGGGATGACTGGGTCTACAACACCGTTGGATACGATACGACGTATGTTGAAGTTGACGTATATGATGTCACAGAAACATGTGATACCATGTATTTCCATGCCTCTGATACCTTGACCGATGTTCCCGGTCGTTTGCAGGTGCGTGACCCCTACACGACGATGACCATTGCGGGCTTCAATGGCGGCAACGGCATTTGGATGACACGCGATGGGTTGAATTTCAATACCACCCCATCTTGGATTCGATTGGACAACGCTCCAGCAGGAACGGGAACAAAGGCGGTAGAATTCACGGTCAATGTTGAGCCCGAAGCAGGAAATCACATGTTCGTAAGCGGTTGGGACGGAAAGTTGTACCGATTTGACGGAATGGAGTCCATCTACACCCAGGACGATGTGCCTGCGAACATGCGAAAGCAAATTCAAACGGTAGGTGCGGCCATTACGGGTATCGCTGTTGACCCCAACAATCCCAACCACGTTGTGATTTCTGTGGGGGGATACGGTGTCGTTTCATCAGGAAAGGTGCAAGAGACCTTTAACGCCCTCGATGAAGATGTAGATTGGACGAACATTTGGAACGCAGATGGACTCGAGAAGATGCCGTGCTACGATGTAGTTATCGATGCAATGGATCCTTCTGGTGAGACTATTTTGGTCGGTACCGAGTACGGTATTTTCGCGACAGACAACGGAGGAGATGAGTGGGTGATGGCGAACCAAAACATGGCGTCTGCCCCGAATCAACCTACCGCACCGGTCTTTGATTTGAAGCAGCAATGGCGTGGTGCTTCTCCTTGGATCAATCCATCCAATCAAGGGGCAATTTACGCAGCGACACACGGCCGTGGAATTTTCCGTTCGGACTTGTTCCTAGGGGTAGAAGACCTCGATTCAGAGGATGTAGCACAAGCACAGGGTTTGTTGGTGTATCCCAACCCTGTTACGGATGCCAACTTCACCCTTCAGTCGCAAGCAATGAAAGGCGATTTCCAGTTGCAGGTATTCGATCTCACCGGCCGATTGAATGTTGATCATTCGATCCGAGGCTACGTCGGTGGTCCCTTGACGGTGGATGCTTCGAACCTTCCGAATGGGCAATACATCGTGCGATTGGTGAATGGCCAATTCCAGGAGACGGCGAAGCTGCTCGTGCGCCACTGATAGCGAACACCAGATGAGCTACTTGCTCCATCCAATGGGATAAAAAAATCCCCAGCTATTCAAGGCTGGGGATTTTTTTTGTCCTGAAGGCCGCAAGACATGTTGTTTAGCCCCTAAAGATGGAGCAACTCCGCCTGGCCTTCTTCAATTTTGGCCGCCGTAAAGTGATGGATCCAATCGCCGAGATTGATGTAGCGTGCCGAAGGTTGACCGGGCTCAGGGTGCGGCACTTCCAAATCAAGGGGCAGGTGACGGTGGCCAAAGATGAAGCAGTCCAGTGGCTGCTGGGCCAAAACGGAACGACAGTGATGCCACAGCCATTCATTTTCAGGCGTTTCGAACACGATATCTTCCTTGCCCCCGTTTGCTCTGCTGTTGCGCGATAACCTCGACGCCAAAGCGACGCCGACATCCGGATGTACCCACCGGTATGCCCACTGGAGGAGCGGAGCGGTAAATACCTTCTTAATGCGCTTGTAACCGTAATCTCCCGGTCCCAGGCCATCACCGTGTCCGATCATGCAGCGAAGCCCGTCATATTCCCGGATGATGGGCGTGCGATGCAATTCGACTCCCAACTCTTCTTCAAGGTAGCCAAAGGTCCACATGTCGTGGTTGCCTGTATGATAATGGACGGGAATTCCAGCATCTGAAATGCGGGCGATGGCCCCCAGCAGGCGCACACCTCCTTTGGGAACGGCGCGTCGGTATTCGTACCAAAAGTCGAAGATGTCGCCGACCAGGTGAATTTCTGTCGCGGCGCCATTGCTGGCATGGCCTTGGCCGGCAGCGGAATCTTCCAGCCACCGAATGAAGCGCAATTCTCGCTCGCGGCTGTTCACCGGATTCGGCACACCGAGGTGCAAATCAGAGGCGAGGTGGACGCGGTTCAACTGGCGGGATTCATTGATGACCTTCGCAATTACCGGAGCAATTCGTTCAGCTTGGCAGAGAGGGCAGGACCGCGCAAATGTGTCGCGGCGATGATGCCGTCCTGATCCACCAAAACAACATGAGGAATGCTGCTTACCCCATAGGATCGGGCCGCGGCGTTTTGCCAACCGTTGAGATCGCTTACGTGATTGGGCCAGATCAAGCCGTCTTGGGCGATGGCCGATTTCCATCGAGCGGCATCCTTGTCCAAGGAAACCGAAAACACTTCGAATCCTTTTTGCTGGTATTCGCCGTAGGCGCGCACCACGTTCGGGTTCTCACGTCGACAGGGGCCGCACCAGGAGGCCCAAAAATCGATAAGCACCACCTTGCCGCGCAAGTCGCTTAAGCGGCGTTCTGTGCCATCAGGATCGGCCATGACGATGTCAGGTGCTTCATCGCCAACGCCGTAGCGGGAGTTTTTGGCCTGCCTCGGTTGGTTGGCACCGTTTCCTTTGCGCACCACACGGTCCTTGGCATCTTGACGTTGGGTCGCATTTGCTTTTGTGGCCATCGTCAACGCTTGATGAAACGAGCCATTGCGCAAAGGCGCTTCAGTCTCTTTCAAAATGTCTTGAAAAAGCTGTCCATTAGAACGGGGTTCCAAATGCTCGAGCGGGCCCAGCAGAGCCAACGACCCTGGGTGGTCTTTGATAAAGTCCTTTGCCCACGTATCGGCTTCGTTTTTCTTTTGGGCCGATTTATCGGAAAGCTCTTGCATCTTCTCTCTGTCCTTGGTGCGTTGCATCGTGCCTCGCAGCATGCTCAACGTGGTTTGGAGGGGCATCGCCTTCGCATAGTATTCATGTACTTCTGCAGAGGCCTGAGAGCCTGTAATAGTCGCATTCTGGATGAAGCCTCCGTCTGGAATTTCAGCTTGGATGTGGACGTGCATCGTGCTGTCCATGATGATGACCATCGGGGACGTTTTACTGACCATGAGCTGATAGTAATCCATTACCAATGGCCGATCTGGAATGATTTCAAAATGACCTTGCATATCGGATGTAGCAGTTCCGATCGGGACGAACGTTCCACCTTGTCCAGGCTTTCCGGGCATCCATTGACGCAATTCCAAGACAACTCCCAAGCCTTCACCTGATAAAACGCCCGATACGGCATTGCGGGGTCCGTTGGTCTGTGGACCACACCCGGCTAAGATTCCCATGGTAGCCGCAGCGACGATTATCGCACCCAAGTAGCCTCGTTTCTTACGCTTCACAAATTCCTTCATGATTCAAATATCTTGAATTTTTATCGGTTTTAGACGGTAGCAGGGGTCCGGTCTTTCAATTGTTCTGTGAGCCATCCGTTTAATTGAACTGAATTCATCCACTCGGCTTTCATCGGTTCGTAGCGAATAGGGACACCGTCGATGACCGTTTTGGGTAGGCGCATGGCGTCTTTTTCGGTGGTAATCAGCGCGTGCAAGCGATCTGATTCGATGATGCGATTCCATCGCTTGAAATCCGCTGCCGAAAACGATTTGTGATCGGAAAATGCCTCGCGTCGGACCACCTGAAAGCGCTCTGCTAAGCGATCCATGAAACGCTCTGGTCGGGCGATACCTGCCACTGCTATGATGCGTTCACGTCGGTCTGGGGATTCTTCGGGATTGCCGTTATTGCATGGTGCATCATCGGGCCAACACCGGAGCGGCTCCGATTGCATCCGGCTTCCAAAAACAGGCCGGTCCGCGGGCAGTCCTTGAGCAAATGCATCCCGGATTTCTGAAGACTCATCGCTCAGCCTTGTCACCACGACCGCATCGGCTATTTTCAAACGGCTATGCAAGTCGCGCAGGCGCCCCAGCGGGAGCAAAGCATCTGATTGAATGGGCTGGGTGCTGTCGATGAGCAAGATGCTCAAGGTGGGCTTGAGCCGCCTGTGCTGGAGGGCATCGTCGCACACGACCCATTGGAGATGAGGATGAGCGGCTTTCATAACGTTCAACCCTTGCAGACGGTCTTCGCATACGGCCACGGGTGCACTTGGGAGCTTCCGCGCGAGCATGAGCGGCTCATCTCCAACGTCTTTGGCGTCTGCATCGCTGTCGACCCAGAGAAACCCTTTCGTTTCTCGACCGTATCCTCGGCTGAGGATGCCGACTGTTCCGGTGCCCAAGATCGATTCCATGTCGCGCACAAACCGCTCGGTCATGGGCGTTTTACCTGTTCCACCGACTGTGAGGTTGCCTAAGGCCAAGGTTGGGATTGCCCCCTCGCTTGAGGCGAGGACTCCATGGTCGTACAGCGCGTGTCTGCACGTCAGTATTGCTGCATGCATGGCGGCCAGTGGTCCGAGGAATATCATCCGAACGATGCGGGGAATCATGCGCTAAAAATACGGGTTGTTCGGGACGTCCCTTACATTTGGTTCATGCAAGATGGACAAATCATGAAAGTTCGGGACGTGGTTTACGAATTGGAGCGCTGGGCGCCCCCTTCTCTCCAAGAATCGTATGATAATTCGGGTCTTTTGGTGGGCGACTTGGACGCGGATGTCACGGGTGTTCTAGTTTCGTTGGATTGCACAGAGGAAGTCGTCGCTGAGGCGGTGGCGCTCGGAGCAAATGTCATTGTCTCACACCATCCCATTGTTTTTAAAGGGCTCAAACGGTTCACAGGAACGACGTATGTCGAGCGGACGGTGATGGCCGCGATTCGCCAAGGGGTGCAGCTGTATGCCATCCACACGAATTTGGACAATGTGGCGGACGGCGTGAACCAGCGGTTGGCAGAACTAGTGGGGTGCACGCGGGAGTCTCTTCGCATTTTGCGACCTAAAAACGACCTGCTCAAGCAAGTGGTGGTCTATGTGCCTGCGGACCATTCCGATGCGGTGCAACAGGCGATGTTTGATGCAGGGGCAGGTCGCGTTGGAAACTACGATGAATGTGGCTGGTCGGTGGAAGGTCAAGGAACGTTTCGGCCCCTCGGCGGTGCAGAGCCCTTTGCCGGGCAGGTCGGGGTGCGTGAGCGAGCCCACGAGCGCCGAGTTGAAGTTGTTACAACGCCCGAGCTATTAAGCGCTGTATTGCAGGCCATGAAGGCGGCTCATCCATATGAAGAAGTGGCTCATGGTGTTTGGACGTTGGAGAATGTTTTGACCAATGTGGGAAGTGGCATGGTGGGAAATTTGCCGACTTCCATGAGTGAGGAAGCGTTCTTGGATTCCGTTAAATCCGCCTTGGGTTGTGCGGCATTGAAGCACACTAAACTGCTGAATCGAGAGGTTCGAAAAGTCGCTGTTTGCGGGGGTTCTGGGAGTTTTCTGCTGAGCGATGCGATCCGGTCTGGCGCCGATGTTTTCGTGACCTCTGACTTCAAATACCATGAATTTTTTGACGCCGATGGACGCATCATCATCGCCGATGTAGGCCATTATGAAAGCGAATGGCAAACAACGGACCTGATTGTCAACAGGCTAAACGAAAAATTCCCTAATTTTGCCGTCCATTTGGCAAAGGCCAATCCGAATCCTATTCACTATCGCTGACCACAACATGGCTAAAAAAACCACCGCCTCGACTGCAGAAGACAAACTGCGTGCGTTGTATGATTTGCAACTAATCGATTCTCGAATTGACCGCATTCGCGTTGTTCGAGGAGAATTGCCGTTGGAAGTCGAAGACTTGGAAGACGAAATCGCTGGATTGCGCACCCGCTTGGAGCGGTTGGAGGAAGACCTTGATTTGGTGAACCAACGGATCTCCGCTTACAAGAATCAAATTGAAGACAGCAAGGCTCTAATTGCCAAGTACACCGAACAGCAAAATAACGTTCGCAACAACCGAGAGTTCGAATCCTTGAACAAGGAGGTGGAATACCAAACCCTCGAGATTGAGCTGTGCGAAAAGAGGATTAGAGAGTGCCTGGCTCAAGTCGAGCAAAAATCTGAAGTCGTCAATACCAGCAAAGAAAAGTTGGAGATGCGGGATGCTGATTTGGTGAGCAAGAAAACGGAGCTGTCCGAGATCATCGCCGAGACGCAGCAAGAGGAGGATGTGTTAAACGGTTTGAGTGACAAGATGGCAAAGAGCATTGATGATCGTTTGCTAGCGAGCTATCAGCGCATTCGCGGAGCCGCCAAGAACGGTTTGGCCGTTGTTCCAATTGAGCGCGAGGCTTCTGCTGGATCGTACATCAAGATTCCACCACAGCGTCAAATTGATATCGCGCAACGAAAGCGAATCATTGTGGATGAGCACAGCGGTCGAATCCTGGTTGATAAGGAATTGGCTGAGGAGGAAAACAGCCGCATGGATACGCAGATTAGCAAGGCGTTGGCGAAGGCCAAGAAGTAAGTTGGTTCAACCCTCAACGCAAAAACGGCACCTCATGGGGTGCCGTTTTTGGTTGCTGTAAATCCTCAAGTGAATTTCATCACCCGCATACCGAGTCAGTACCGCTTCTTTTTGGGCGTGCTTGAAGGCTTGAACTTGGCGGATGCGGGCTTCTTGCGAGCACCTCCATTGTCGGAATTAGCAGAATTACTTCGACGGGAGTAGCGATCGTCTGGAGGAGTGTCCCGTCCGAAAGCGCCGTTGTCGCCAAATTTCTTTTTGGGTTTGCTTTTCCAGCTGTCGTCCCCTCCCGTGAATTTCCGCTTACCACTTTCGGGTCTACCGCCGGATGATGGTCTTCCGCCGGATGACGGCCTTCCGCTAGATGACGGCCTTCCGCCACTTCGGCTTCCTTGACCACTGCGGTCCGTGCGTGTTCGCTGGGTGTCGCGTCCTCGCGATCCTCCATGGCTGCCGCCTCTTCCACCATAGCTGCGTTGACCACCGCTTCGGTCGTCTCCTCCCTTGAGGTTAAGATCCTTACCATGCGTGATGTTCAACTTGGATAGTTCCAGGCTGACAATGCGGTTGAGCACTTCTTCTTTCGACATGCTTTCAAATCGCTCCAGGGTGGAAAACCACAAGTCTGCGGGCAGTCCTTGGTTTTCTTCACGCTTCAAGACTTCTGCTGCCCATCGCTCCAACCGTGCGGCCGAGATGGACTTGGCATCTGGAATTTGAGCCTCTGTGAATTCGATGCCCAATCCCTTAGAGAGTCGATTGACGACGGCCTTTTCTCGGGTGTTGATGAACGCCATAGAAATGCCTGTTTTGCCCGCTCGTGCCGTACGGCCTGATCGGTGCGTGTAATAGGCTTGGTCATTCGGTAGTGAGTGATGAAAAACGTGGGTCAAATCGTTGACGTCGATGCCCCTTGCCGCCACATCCGTTGCGATGAGCACCTGCAGCTCCCGCATCTTGAAACGGCGCATGACACGGTCTCGCTGGGGTTGGGAAAGGTCCCCGTGAAGCGCGTCAGCTCGGTATCCTTTTTTCATCAGTGTTTCCGCCAAGTCCTGCGTGTCGCGCTTGGTGCGACAGAAAACGACGCCGAACAGTTCCGGATCCATGTCCATGAACCGCGCCAGAGCTTCCGCTTTGTCTGTATGACGCACCGTAGCATACTGGTGGTCGATGTGGTCATTGACCGCTGTTTGCGGGTCGATGCGCACCTCCATGGGGTCCTCCATGTACTGCTTGACCATGCGGCGAATTTCCTTCGGCATGGTGGCTGAAAACAGCCAAGTCCGCTTGGATGCGGGCGTCATGTCCAAAATGGTGTCGAGTTCTTCTTTGAACCCCATGTTGAGCATTTCGTCGGCTTCGTCCAGGATGACGAATTCCAGTTGATCGAGCTTGACGGCTTTGCGCTTGGCTAAATCAATCAAACGGCCTGGCGTGGCAATGACCACATGGCACGGTCGCCTCAGCTGTTGGATTTGCGTCATGATGTTTGCACCTCCGTAAACCGCAACGGTCTGAATGCCGTCGAGTTGTTTGGCAAAAAGCTCAATTTGCTGGGCGATTTGTTGACCCAGTTCGCGGGTTGGTGCGAGGATCAAGGCTTGGACATGCGAGGCTTTGGGGTCCAGGTGTTCGAGCATGGGCAGCCCAAATGCAGCTGTTTTGCCCGTTCCCGTTTGTGCCAAGCCAATGAAATCCCGATCCCCTGCGAGCAGGTGAGGGATGGCTTCTTGCTGAATTTCGGTGGGGTTCTCAAAGCCAAGTGTGGCGATTGCTTTGAGAAGCGGGGCGGAAAGCCCAAGACGTTCAAATGATTCCAAAAGGGGTGCGGGTCTTGCAGATAGAGGCCGCAAGGTAGGGCTGATCCGCATGAATAACACGGGCTTATCCGGTTTTACATGCGAAAGCCTAAGGAAGCGACGACCATTCCGTGCGTTTTCCGCAATCGACCTGCCTCAATTAAATCGGGCGAGTACAGGTAAATATCCCGGTCGTGCCAACTGCGTCGGTAGGTCGCTGAAGCATACCAAGCGTTTGTTCGATAACCAAAGCCCATGCTTCCCGTATAGCGACTTGCATCCGTGTCAATTTCGGCTGCAGGGGAGAAGGGGGAAGTCTCCATTCCCGCACCAGCGCGAAGGCGCCAATTCCGTTGGATACGGAATTCACAGCCAACGCGGGCTGCATGGGATAGATTGTACAGCTGGGATGCGGCTTCGTTTTCTGTCTCGAAATTGTACGGGTCTGGCCCTGAGAGGGCTTGAGGTTTGAGCATGCCACTTCCATAATCTACTCGCTCATAATCCGCTGTGATGATGCCCATCTTTCCCAGGATAAATGCTCCGGACGCAATGAGCCGGGAAGGCGTAAGTACTACGTACTCCAAACGGTTAAAAGGAGAGCTTGAATCGAAAGATTCACCGTCCTTGAAGTCACTGCGGATTTTTGTGGAGTATTCGTCCGTGAACCCAATGCGGCTGCGGGTGTGGTATGCGACTCCCGCGCGAAGCCAATTCGTTAGAGCCAAGTTGATGCCGACTTTGAAATTGACTCCACTGCCCTCCACAGTCAGTAGTTCTTGATACTCCCATTCAGCGAGTTCCAAGGAGTCGATTCGCGGGCGCTCGTTGTGAATGGCTTTTTCGTCGAATTCGACGCTGACAATGCCGATGCTCGCACCGATGTAGAGGCGTTCTTGAAACCCAGATCCCAGACCGATGTTGGTTTCATTGAGATGGCCGGAACGCTCAATGATCTTGGTGGCGTAGGCGCCACCTGATGGGATTTCTGAAATGTAATCCGTCGGATTGTTGTTGGGGTGGGGGTTGAGGAGGTAAGTCTCCCAAGCGAGGCTGCTGGTAAAGGGTGAAAGGTTATAGAGTTCATCGGGATTTGCGCCCATGGCCTCTCCCAAAAAGACGTCGAGCAACGTTCCGTCCAGCGGTGCGTCATCGATCCGGACGCGCTCGTTGTAGTTTGCCCGCCGCGTATTGGTAACTGCGAGGGTCGTGACGGGCCAATCTGGATTCACGGAGGGGTAACTCAATGCGATGCCGAGGTTGGTTGTTGAACCGCTGAGTTGGTTGGCGTTGCCAAATTGACCGGCGATGTTCACTTTTGTCTTTTGCGAAGCAAGTCCAGTAGAGATGCCCGCATCTCCTCTGCGGTACATGCCAATTCCTGCGGGGTTTCCGCTTAGGCAAGCGAGGTCAGCGCCTAATGCTCCAAAAGCTCCGCCCATGGACATGGAGCGCGCCGTACCAAGGGACTCCTGGTAGCTGTAACGCAGGATGTCAATTTCGTTTTGAGCGTTTGCCTGCCATGCAATCGACCCCAAGAAGAGGCTCAGAATCCAAGCCGAAGTAGATTGACGCTGCTTCATCGGCCACCTCCTCGGCTAGAGCGAGAAGATCCACTAGGTCGCGAACCTCCTGAACTTCCTGAACTTCTGCTCGGTGTATTCGCAGGGGAAGTGCGGCTGCGTGACGAATTGTTCGATGGCTCAGGGGTGCTCCAAGATCGATTCGGTCGAGGGGAGGTTGTATCCCGCTGATTTCCGATTTTTTCCATCCAGCGATTCATGCGGGAGTTGGAGGCCGGTGCTACGTATGTGGGTGCGCTGGTATCGCCGCCTCTTGGGCTTGCTGTGGGCGATTGATCGGCTGGGGTCTCTTCCACTTTGGGACGCACCAAGACGCCGTTCGAGTCGTAGTTGCTTCCGCTGCCGGTGTAGCTCATGATTGGAGTGCGTGTGCGTCCTGTCACGCCGTTGAAGCTGTCGTTGCTTCCCGTTCCGGACCAACCGCCGTTGCTGTTGTTCCAACCGCCATAGCCGTTGTTCCATCCGTTGTAGCCGCCGTAGCCGTTGTTCCAGTTGTTGGCCGCAAAGGGGCTATACCCGTATCCATATCCTGAGCCGTATCCCATTCCGTAGGGGTTGCCCCACCCGCTTCCGTATGGATCCATCCCGCCATAGCCCATGCCGTACCCCATTCCATAGCCCATGCCGCCTGCACCAAAAGGATTCAAGTAGGAAGAAAGCCCCCAGCCGTTGCCCATCCCGTTGCCGAAGGGACGGTAAGGATTGTTGATGCTTGATTGGTACCTGGGCATGCCGTAACCGTAGCCTCCTGCATAACCTGGACTGTAAAGGCTTCGACTCGGATCGTAGTAATCGTCTTCCAAGGGCTCTTCTGCGCTCTGTTCTAACGCGAAGTTCAAGTACTGCGCGTCGGTGATGAACTCCTCTCCGCGGCGCAAGTACATTTCGTCATCTTCGAGGGCCGAGAAGTTGGGGGTGGTCGCACACCCAGAAAAAACGACGATGCCAAGCACGGTAAAGAGCCAATGTGCAGGATGATCAAGGCGGGAGAGCGGGAATGTAGCCATGGGAATGTTATAATCTTGGGAAAGGTACGAAATTGGTACTTTTGCGATGCGGATTGTCCACGTTCGGATAACTGCACAAATCATACCAAACTCCCAGTGCAACCCCATGGCTTCTAAATTGACTTCCCGCGAGGCGGATTACAGCAAGTGGTACAACGAATTGGTGGTGCAAGCTGACCTGGCCCAACACAGCGATGTAAAAGGGTGCATGGTGATCAAGCCATACGGTTTTGCCATTTGGGAACGGATGAAGGCCGTCCTCGACGAAATGTTCAAAGAGACGGGGCACGTGAATGCGTACTTCCCTTTGTTTATTCCCAAGAGTTATTTTTCCAAGGAGGCGAGTCACGTGGAAGGGTTTGCCAAGGAATGTGCCGTGGTTACCCACTACCGGTTGATGAATGACCCGGATGGAAATGGCGTGGTCGTGGACCCTTCGGCCAAGTTGGAGGAAGAGTTGATCGTTCGCCCGACATCGGAGACGATTATCTGGAATACCTACAAGAATTGGATTCAGAGCTACCGCGATTTGCCGCTCTTAATTAATCAATGGGCCAACGTGGTGCGCTGGGAAATGCGGACGCGGTTGTTTTTGCGCACCAGTGAATTTTTGTGGCAAGAGGGCCATACGGCACACGAGACTTCCGACGAGGCGGTGGAAGAAGCCCGCCGCATGCTCGACGTCTATGCGGACTTTGCGGAGCAGTGGATGGCCATGCCCGTTTTGAAAGGGGTGAAGAGTGCGAATGAACGGTTTGCCGGTGCCTTGGATACGTATTGTATTGAGGCCATGATGCAAGATGGAAAAGCGCTGCAGGCTGGAACTTCGCACTTCTTAGGACAGAATTTCGCCAAGGCATTTGATGTCAAATTCGCCACGCGTGACGGAGGTCAGGAATTGGTATGGGCGACTTCATGGGGAGTTTCGACCCGGCTCATGGGAGCGCTGATCATGACACATTCGGACGACGCAGGTTTGGTCCTGCCTCCGAAGTTGGCGCCTATCGAAGTGGTTTTGGTTCCGATTTACAAGGGAGAGGAGCAGATGGCGGAGATTGTTGGGGCATTGAAAGGCATTGCCGATGAGCTGAAAGCTGCAGGACTGCGCGTGAAGGTCGATGACGACGATTCAAAGCGGTCAGGATGGAAGTTCGCCGAGCACGAGTTGAAGGGCGTTCCCGTGCGATTGGCCATGGGGCCTCGTGACCTAGCTGGCGGCACCATCGAAGTGGCCCGCAGGGATACGCAAACAAAATCCGTGGTGCAAGCTGCTGGCATTACTGCGCACGTGAAATCCTTGCTTGATGAAATTCAGCAATCGCTCTTTGATCGTGCCGCTCAACGCACGCAAGAAACCACGACCCGGGTCGAGACCTGGGACGAATTCAATGCCGCCCTCGAAACCGGTGGCTTCATCGAAGCTCACTGGGACGGCACCTCCGAAACAGAGGAGCTCATCAAAAAAGAAACCAAAGCGACCATTCGCTGTATCCCGCTGGATGCGAAGGACGAGCCGGGTGCGTGCATCCGAACGGGTGCGCCCTCCAAGCAGCGAGTCGTTTTTGCTCGTGCATACTAATTCCTTTTCGTCATGGACAACACCCCCATCGGACTTAATCCTGAAGTCACTGCAGAAACGATCACCGGTTTGAATAGCCTGCTGGCGGACTTGCAGATTTTTTACCAAAACGTGCGCGGCTTCCATTGGAACATCCGCGGTGCGGAGTTCTTTGAACTGCATGCCAAATTCGAAGAGTTGTACACCGACCTGCAACTCAAAATTGACGAAGTCGCCGAGCGAATTTTGACCTTGGGCGGTCGCCCAATGCACTCGTACGAGGCGTACTTGAAAACCACCGACATCCATGCGGTCAAGGACATTTCGAGCGGTCCCGAAGCCATGAAGCATTGCGTTGCTGCGTTCAGTGTCTTGTTGCTGCGGGAGCGGGCTTTGCTTCAGTTGTCTGCCCAAGCCGGCGACGAAGGAACCCATGCCCTCATGAGCGACTACATCCGTCAGCAAGAAAAGACCGTCTGGATGTACCGGGCATATCTGGGATGATGCTCCCTGCGCAGGCTTGCTCCTTGTCGCATTGAAAAAATCGCCTCCCATCTTGTTGGTTGCAATCGATGTAGTATATTTGCGCCCCAATTGGCCCGTTCGTCCAGGGGTTAGGACGCCAGGTTTTCATCCTGGAAACAGGGGTTCGATTCCCCTACGGGCTACACTTCAATCCCCCGCATCCTCAACAGGTGCGGGGATTTTTGAGTTTAATCGCTGTTGAATATTGTTTTTTGTCAGCTATCTAAGCGAGCTTCATCGAATTGTTGAGGCAGGGTATGGATGAAATTTACTCTTCGTAATGCAGAAAGGTTAATTTTGGCTGAAATGGTGAGTGAACCAAATTTGATAATTGGATGAAAATGAATGGAACGTCATCTTGGATGCCATCAGCCACTTACCAGAAATTATTTTTGGCAATCGTTTGTGTCGGGATTGCTGCCTTTGAATCGAGAACCTCAGGAGATTTTGAGATTTTCTTGGCGGCTTCGAGTGATTTTTTTCTAGGTGCGAATCCGTACGAGGAATTGTATCATCAATGGTATCATTATTACTATGACTTACTTTTTCTCTCGCTCATTTATCCGCTCACTTGGTTACCAGTGTCCATTGCGAAATTCTTATGGATTTTGTTCCTGGAGGGAACGATGTTCCGTTCTTGGAAATTGATTGAAAGCTGGTTGCCAGCGAGAGATGAATCAAAAGGTGGTTTGTTTTATGAACGCTTAGTACTGTTCATTGCGAGTGCCAATTTGTGGTTGATCAACTTCCATCTGCATCAATTAACCCCTGTCTTGCTCTGGTTGATGTTGGAGGCGGCGCAAGAAACGAAGCGTAGTTGGAGGGGAGGGCTTGTTGGATTTGGAATTGCATTAAAAGTGATTCCCATCGCCGCGATTCCTTTATGGTTTTTAAGGGGACATTGGTTGAAGCTTCGAAATGCAGTAATGGTTGTGTTCGCGGCTTTGGTAGTGCCCTTTCTGTGGACGGAATCCGATCGTGCACTCCACCTTCTTGAATCTCGCTGGGATTTATTGAATCCAACCAATCAAGAGCACGTGTTTGATGTTGATGAAGAATCATTCCACTCGGTGACGACTTGGATACCTACTCTGACCTCGGTGGAAGCAAGAGGGGATAACACCAAAGAGTGGAGGCGGCACTTAATTGACTTGCCCTTTCCTCAGGTGCATTTGTTGACAAGGATTGTTCAGTTTTTGCTCCTTTGTTCGGTGTTGTTGTTTTTGACTGCGCCTCCTTGGCAACCTCCTGTGTCCGCAGTCTATGAGTGGGCTGGATTATTAACGGTAATTCCGTTGGTTTTTCCGCATCAGCAGATTTATTCATTCTTATTTACGTTTCCAGCGATGGCTTGGCTGATTCGAAACGGATGGTTTGTTCCTAAGCCACAAATGTCCCGCGGGTTGAAGGCTTTGTCGATTTTGGCCATGTTCATCTTGAACCTCCACCTTTACCTAGGGGCTTATAGATCATTTTACAATCACTACAAATTAGTGACAATTGGGGCGCTCATTCTCTTGTGGTGCTTCTACAAAACAAAGCCAATGGAATCCAGAATGACGGATCGAACGTAAGAATCAAAATGGGGTTAATCGCCAGGCATTTCAATCATTATTGTTCTGTCCTTATCAACTGCTACATTGCCCGTCATGCACCCTCCCAAAAACCACATCCATTTGGCACAACAATGGGAACAACAACATTTTGAACGGCGCTGAAAGGCCTGTCATTGCTCGATAGTTGATAGCCCCCTACGGGCTACAATCAAAATCCTCGCATCTTCAACCGACGCGTGGATTTTTGGTCTTTACCAACTTGCGAGGGTTGCGTTTCACCCCTAGGCGTGAGGGACTATGCGCCTGTGCGGTTTACTTTAGCAATTGTATTGATTCTACATACGAGAAACCATTAGCACCATGAAGCAACACGCATACCTCATAATGGCCTTTATGTTGGGGGTCACCCAATTGTCAGAAGCACAAGTGATCACATGTGTTCCTTGTGACATGTTAGGCATGGTTGTCAATGTGGGTAGTCAAGAAAACATGATCAATCTTTACCATTCAGGTCAATACATGACTCATCCTCAAGATCAAAATGTTTTTGTGTGGGAGTTTAAAGATCAACAGGGTAACATGCTACATCAGGAGACGATAGAAAATGAACAATTCATCTCTTTTGATCATAATTGGCCATTGACTGATACGATAAACGTGACCGTGCATTTTGTAAACGATGAGGCGAATTTGGATAACTGGTACATTTCTGAAGGTTTGCCGCCTACCGGCAATTCAATCAATTGTTTATTTGAAGACCAGATATATTGGGAAACAGGTGAGCCTACTCCATGGGGGAGCTGGACATTCATTCATAACAATCCCGGTGTTGATCTCAATACTTCAACAGGCATTGGCAGTCTAGTCGTGGATCAAAAGAAATTAATCAAAATACTTGATGCTCTCGGCAGAGAAGTAGATCGCGCTACCAATCAAATCCTCTTCTACACCTATGATGATGGTTCAGTCGAGAAGCGATTCATTGTTGAGTAAGTTTTTTCGAAAAAAGCGGTTCGGTTGACGGTTATAAACGGTGAACGAATTGTGGAGTGTTCGTGTATTGAGGAGGTTGCGATTCGGAGAGATATTCACGCTAAATTGTGATGAACAACTCAATGGATGTCAGTTTTTAGCAAACAGGACAGGTTAGATTGGCGGCCATAAACACTTAATTTTTTCTTCATGAATCCTTTAATTATCGTAGCTGCCATTCCAACGGCATTGGCGTTGTTCGGTGTGATCCGTCGAAATCGCATGTTGTTCTTGTTGGGATATTTCATCTATGCGTTGATTGTGATCCCCAATGAGTTGATGACCTTTATGGCCAATGGCGAGATGGCTCATCTGGGCTATGCCTTTTTATGGACTCTTCAGGCCATTTTGGCTTTCCCAAACCGTTTGAATTTTGACGGGACCAAAGTTTTTAAATCCTTCGGAATCAAAGTATTTCTATCCTTGAGTGCCGTCAATGTTTTTGGTGTCCTCTTGATCCAAGGGATGCCAGCAAGTTTGGAGTTGACAGAGACCACGAAGATCATCGTAGAAATCTATCACGGTATTTTAGCTCTGTTGCCATTGGTCGGAGTCTTCTTGATGACAACGGATCGTATTCCGGTCGGTTCGAACGATTGATTGCAGAACTACTCGATAATGGCAGCGATTCAGCTGCCCTGAAATCCTCGCATCTTCGACCGATGCGGGGATTTTGCGTTGTAACCTTTGCTTGGGATGTGAATGGCAAACTCAACCGGTTATTCTAAAAAACCGAATCGGTTTCCTCCGTGCAATGCAAAACAAACGCGACGATCGATCCGTCCGCTGCATCAAGTCCGAGGAATTTCATTGCCCTATCTTGTTCCAAATTCCAGTCAGCATGCAATACACGGTCCATTTCTTAGCCCTGACGCTTGGACTCCTGGCAGCAACAACCGGGATGGCGCAATTGGACGTGGTCCATTGGGTCCCGCCATTGCACAGCCGCGACAACGGACAAATCAACGATCACTACCTCTACCTGTCAACGCCCGAAATGGAGCCGGTTACAGTCAATTTATATGACGGGAGTGGCGCCACATTTGGGGATTCGCCCTATACCATTGAAAACGGGCAACCGATTGCCATTGAAATCGGTAACGGACAGACAAACGGCAGCAAACTCATGGTCGCCCAAGGCGAATTGAATGAAACACTGACGAATCGCGGTCTAAAGGTCGAGGCCAGTGCTCCTATATTTTGCAACGCTCGATACCGAAGTTCTTGGCAGGCTGAGGCTCTTACATCCAAAGGTTCAAAGGCACAAGGCCAAACATTCCGACTGGGAGGAATGCCCATAACCTACCAAGGGGGCATTCGCTCGTTCGTTTTTGGCATTATGGCCACGGAAGACAATGTCCAAGTACAAATTTCAGAGTACGACGATGGCGTGGTATTTGCGGGCACGCCTGCGGTCAACGATGACTTCCTCGCCTTTACGCTGAACGAAGGCGAATGCCGAGTCTACTCCGCTTATGCCAATTCCGAGGCCAACCTCGCAGGCGTGCTCGGAGCATTGGTCCAATCTAGCGGCAACGTTGTCATCAATGTGGGCAACTGGTGCGGCTCTGTAGGAACAACATCTTCCAATCAAGACATCGGTGCCGATCAAATTGTTCCCGTTCAATTTCTCGGCACAGACCACATTCTCGTGGAAGGAGTGGGTGATCCGAGCCAAGAGCGAGGTTTCGTCGTTGCCCATGAGGCCAATACGGATGTTTACCTCAACGGCTCAGTAACCCCTGCCACCACCTTGCAACCGGGAGAATGGTATATGGCTCCAAATAGTGAATACACCGGCGCTCCGCACAGCAACTGCGTCATTCAAACGTCCAAGCCTGCATACGTCTATCAATTCCTCGGCGGCAGTTCCAGTCAGTCCACGGTTGGTATGAATTTCATTCCGCCGATTTCGTGCGGCATGCCAAATGAAGTGGACGAAATTCCAAGCATTCAAAGCATTGGCAGTACCTCATATACAGGTGGCGTTTTTGCCATCACCGAGGCTGGAGCTGACCTCACCATTAACGGAACGACTCAAAATGGAGCGGTGGCGGTCGATGGCTACCCCGGATGGGAAACCTATCGCATTTTGAACTTGACCGGAGACATCACCGTTGAATCTACGGGCCCTGTTGCTGTGGGTCTTTTCGGATCGAGTTCCGATGCCGGTTGGTCGGGGTACTACTCGGGATTTTCACTCAATACCAATGCCGCCTTTGATGCGCCATCCACCGTTTGTTCGGGCGATGAGGCATTCATACAATTCGCAGGAGATACTCTGGGGGGCGGCGTGCTCAATTGGGATTTCGGCGGATTGGAGGCGACGCCTCTCGGAGACGATCTCTTCGAAGTCAGCACCGAATCTCCGGGTGACTATACCGTTTACCTTGACGTGCAGGGTGACTTGTGCTCGGACACGACCACCCACGTGGTCACATTTTATCCACCTTATTCCGGGAACTCGGTGGCCAATGCCTGTGGCGAATACACATGGAACGGTATTGAATACAATGCTACCGGGGTTTACAATGATGTTTTGACCAGCGCTACGGGTTGTGATAGTTTGGTGGAGTTGACCTTGGACATCATGTCAATTCCCGATCCAATGATGTCAGATTATGCCGACGATACATTGGTGTATTGCCCGGCACCCGGTTCACTCCTTTTCGGAGAGCAAGCGGATCCGCTGTATCAAATGCAGTGGATGTATTTTCCACCGGGAAGCTCCGATTCCACGTTTCTAAACGATCCAACCAATGCGGTGCCATACGTTGGTCCGGGTTTGTATCAAATCGACTACTTCACCGGGCCTCCGTGCAACTTCAGTGCTTCGGGCCTCATTGAAGTGGAAATTGAAGATTGCTCCATCGTCATTCCCAATGTGTTTTCTCCCAATGCGGACGGAAAAAACGACCGCTTTCGTGTGTCAGGTCTGCACAATATTGAGGGCGTGCGGATGCAAATCTTCAATCGGTGGGGCAACTTGCTGTTCTCGGATTTGGATTTCGGAGGCAGTGCCGGTTGGGATCCTCGGGATGATGCCTCGGAAGGCACGTATTACTTCATCCTGAACATTCCGGTCAGGACAGAAGAATTGACCATTACCACGGCCGAAGGGACCGAAATCCTAGAGGGCGGAACAGACGCTGAGTACTTTGGTCACTTCACTTTGGTCCGTTGATTCCTGCATCAGGTGCATGTTGATTCACCTTTTCCTCCAAGTGAGTGTTTCATCCTTGGACGTGACACGAAAAAACTCGCTGCCTCGGTCACAAATTCTCCTCGTCAGAGGTAACAACATAGTTAAGTAGAATCAATGAACAGAATTTCATTCTCATTAAGGTGGTTTTTACTGGTTGGTGCCACTTGGCTTGTGGGGTGTGAAAAGGAAACTTTTGACGTCACCGAGACCGAAATTGATTATCCCAGTCCTGAGGAGATTGCAGCCGTAGACTGTCCAAATTTGATGCTCAACGTGGGAGATGCCTGTGGAATCGGTGGTGAAGCAGGTATGGTTTCATCGGAGTGTGATTGCATCAATTCGGATTCGGCAGATTTGATTTCGATGGAACTCATCAATGACATGGCCACAGAGATTGTGGTTACTGTAGAAAGCGACCCTCCATTTTTGGCAGGCCCGACCTATGTTGTTGTTCCTCCTGCTGGTGCCAGCGTTTCGTATTACCTCCCGGAGGGAACAACAGCGTTTTCATTGGCTGCTTACTTCCCTTGTTTTGATATTGGAGTTGCTGAAGTCGTGGAGTTATATTCCAACGCCTCATCTGTAGCAGGTGTAACCGTAGAACTTCATGTGGATTGCCCGTGAAACAACATCGGTATCGGATTCAGCGATGGAGGCAATCACAGATGGGATGAGGGATGATGACCTTGTCGAGGTTGATCCATGCTTGTCCCTGGTTCAGGAATGTCTGGAAGGGCTACCTGCTGCTCAGCGTGCTCTGTTCAATCATTTGTTGCCAAGGCTGAAAAGTGCGGTTAGGAGGTATATCTGGTCGGAGACGGATGTGCAAGACATCTTGCAAGAAGCGTTCATTCGCATCTTTCGCAATCTGCATCAATTCGATGAAAGGAAGGGCAAGGTTCAGACATGGGCAACCAAAATCGCTGTGAATACAGCGATTACTCAAGGAAAGAGGGATTCCAAAAGAAAGTCCCCCTTTGATGTCAGTCACACATTGTCCGAAGAGCCGGAGGTCTTGCGACTGCTGGATGAAGAGGCACTGCTGCAGCGTTTGAAGGCATTGCCAAAAGATCAATATGAAGTGCTTCTGCTCTATGCTGTTGATGGGTATTCACATGACGAGATTGCAGTGCTGCTCGACATTAAGGCCGTAACCTCGAGAAAGCGGCTCTCGAGGGCGAAACAATGGATTGTTTCCAAATTTGATGTTGAAGGAAATGAAATGATCCTCAAAAAAAGTTCCGACTATGAAATGGATTGAAGATATATTGAGAGCCAAATTGGGAAGTTCCAATGCGGATGCGAACCCCTCAATGGATGAGGAACTCTGGAATAACATTCAGGCCGGATTGACTCAACCTGCCAACGAAAGCGGTTCTGCTCCTGGTAATTCGACGGGGTTGAACAGGACTGCTTTTGGCGTTGCTGCGTTGTTCGTTGTTGTCGGCATTGGCGTTGGCTTGAATGTGGACTTTGAGAAGGGATCCGAGAAGAGATCCGTGAAGGAATCCGTGAAGGAATCGGAAGAGGTGTCAGAGTTCAATCAGTTGGTGGACAATGAAGGATTGGAGCTGGATGCAAAATCGGAGTCGATTTCGGATGAATCCGTTTCGGCCGATCGTGTGTCAATGGATCGCGTGTTTGATTCACAGCCATCCTCCCCATCTGAACCGAAGACTGATTCCAATAAAAATGTGCAGCTTCAGGAGGATGTGGCAAATGTGGATGGTCAACCGAGGAGCTCGGCACCTTCCTTACCCTCGGATGTGCGACTCGCGGAGACGAAGAAGAGGTTGGACGAAATCGACGAAATCGACGAAATGGACGAAAATGCTGAAGAAACACTCCAGCCCGAGGTCGCGCTGGCAGAATTGACAGAACCCGATGGTCCCAGTGAGGGCAGGATGATCCCGCCGATGAGGCCTATAAAGCTTCGGTTTCCCAAAAACAATGAGCCTTTCGAAGCGGTGCTGAACGACTACGCCACTCAAGAAAGGTCGGTTTTGAGATACCTCGGCATTCGAGTATTCGGCGGCTTGACGTTGAGTGATTTTAAGTACACCACTGAAGACCTTGGAACGTTCAGTGATTATTTCCATGCGGGTTCAAGCGCAGGAGGGGGCGTTGCAGTGGATTTCAACTTCAAAAAACAGAAATGGTCGGTGGGATTGGGTTGGCTGGATTATGCACAGCGATTGGAGTTTGAGCAGACATGGCAAACGGAATTCGTAGATCCTGCTGGTCTTATTTCAATCGATGTGGATCCCATATCAGGGGATACATTGGCCGTAGAGACGGGTCCTGTGTTGGTAACGGCCTCCAATTATCGGCACTTTCGCAATTACAATCACGTCAATGCCTTGGTCATTCCATTCGAATGGCGCAAGGAATGGTTGATTGCACGGTGGACGCTGGGAGGTGGACTAGGAGGGCAACTGCTCATTCGCACTGGAGCACGCGGCCACTCATTCGCGGAAGAAGGTTCTGGGGATGCCGAACTTGTTGATGCGGTTGCGTTTGATGATTCCAACTTGCCGCACGCTCGGATCGCCTGGTCTCCCTCTGCACGGCTATTCGTGGGATTTCAATTCCAACCCGAATGGAGGTTGGACGCTTCGGTGGCCTTGGGATTTCAAACGCTAGGCAGCGCCGGTAGTGAGCAATCGAATGGTCCGGGGCTTAGGCAGTGGGATGGGCAGCTTAGAACGTTGCAGCTCGCCGCAGGTGTCACGCGTTTCTTTGAACTTTCCCGTGCTCCATCTGTCAACTAGACTACCATCCATGCTAGATATCATTCGTTTCATACCTCAATACTGTCGAATTGCGAACTGTCTGTCACGAAATACAGATGCGAGTGGTAAAAAAGGGCAACAAAAATATTCTCAAATGAATGTAAATATTCTCAAGACGGCTACAGCAATTTGCTTAGCCCTCACCTTAGGCCAAGGCGCCAAAGCGCAATGGGCTTACACATTGGATGATGCAATGAACGGTATCATGTATGCCAACGACTCTGTTCCGGAGCCGTGCTGCTTCAACTCAGGTTATATGTTCCAAGCGCTTAACACCGAACAGTTGGGCGATGAAGACAGCGAATACACCGTTTTTGTCCCGAATCAAGAAGCGGTGGAAGAAGTGATGGCATTGATGAATTTGAATCAATGGGACTTGGCAGGGTTTTCGGATTTGCCCACGGCAATGGACTAACACATCGTACCGGGCACCTACATGGCGGCAGATCTCGCCGATGGCA
>ENA-OWPI01000966-OWPI01000966.1-marine-metagenome-genome-assembly--contig:-NODE-966-length-34850-cov-2.743278_pt1 | contig 34850 bp, 38 predicted proteins | sample MGYA00238138_ERZ651775 | MGnify/ENA primary metagenome ERZ651775 (study PRJEB26906, sample SAMN06265043) | marine metagenome | isolation source: Helgoland LTER site | place: Germany:Helgoland, sampling...
CTGACCAATCTGATTGGTTTCTGTCAGACGGGTGATCGTATCGCTGTCAGTTGCGCCGTTAGCAACAAAACGCTGGCCCTCAGCATCGCGACCATAAATCAGACCTTCAGAGCCTGTGTAAGCTGAGCCAGAACGGCATAAAGCCGATTGCCATCACAGAGCTCTGGGCCACGAGCGAACCTTTTCAGAGCATCACCACACACTTCCCCGGAGATCGGCGCATCATGATTTTGCTCGACTCTCACTTTACGCATGACATGTATGGCGGGACGTATCACGACATCAACAATCTCCCCGAAATCGCGCTTCAAGACGGCGCGCTGACACGCGGCAACACGGACAATGGCGCGGTCTGCCACGCCAAAACAGCTTATCGTTATTGCTCAGTCTGGACGCGCCTTTCGGCCGGCGCAAGAATAAGCGCGCATGACGAGCCCAACAGAGGCCGCGCTGACGCGGAGGTCTTGACCGATCTGGAGAGCGCGATGGAGGCTTTGCTCCAAGAAATCAGCCCCTAGAGCGCGCACATCCAGAATTGTAGCGGCTTAAGGCTCTCCATGTCCTCACAAATATCCCGCCAGCCAAACTGCGCAACAGCGCCTTCAAGCGGCTTATACCCCCGCCCGCGCCAGAAGGCATCAAGCGGGCGGTAGCCCTCAGGCTTCAAAGGGTGATCCCCCCGCACAACCGCGCAAAAGGCGGCTTTGCCATAGCCCAGCTCTCGCGCATGAGCTTCGCGCGCATCAAAGAAAGCGTGGCCAATCCCACGCCCGCGAAACTCGGGCAACAGAACCGACTCCGCACAATAGAACACGTCCCCGAGATCAATTTCGCTGTCTGCAAACGCGGCCGCAAAATCATCGGCATGCGCCGCAAGCGGCATCCCCGTGGCCGCGCCCACAAGCCGCGCACCGTCAAACGCCCCCACGACAACAGCCTCGCGGTTCGCGCGATAAGGCTCCAGATACCGCCGCTCATAGGCAAAATCGCCATCATACAAGTAGGGATAGGCCCGAAACACCTCGATCCTGAGCCGCGCCACATCATCAAGCGCGCACTCAAGGGCGTCGCCTGTCAGCACCTCAACCCGCATCAGCGGCTCACTTGCGCCACCCAGTCGGCGAGGTTGTAATAGGTCACAACGCGGGTAATTTTATCGCCCTCAAGGCTAAAAAAAGACCCAGCAGGCAAGCGATAACTTTGTCCATTGGCCTCGGGCAAGCCGCTGTCTGTGGCAAGATAGGTGCCGTTTACAATATATTCCGCTGCAGCCCGAGTGCCGCCTTCTGCCTCAAATACCACCATATCTGTCAGCTCTTCTTGGTAGCAGCGGCTCATATGCGCGCAAAACTCGGCAAACAGCGCCTTGCCGCGCCGCACCTGCCCCTCGTTCACATGATGCGCCACGTCGTCCGCGAGGCATGCCAGCATCCCCTCGGTATCGCCCGCGTTAAACGCGGCGAAATAGGCTTCAACAGTTTTGCTCATGTGCCCTCCTGAGGCGCACCCCAATGCGCCGTAATCTGAGCGATAATCTGGTCACGCGCCTCGCGATACGCGGCCAGCTTGGCCTCACGTCCTTCGCCCTTGGCAGTCGGGTCCATGATCGGCCAATACTCAAGATCGGTATGAAAGCCCTTGGTCAGGCTCTCGGCCAGATTGCGGCTCGTTGGCGACAAAGCCACCACCACATCAAAAGAGCTGAGCACCTCGCCCATCTCTTCCATCTCTTCAAAGCTGCGCGAGCGATGGCGTGAAATTTCCACCCCGAGCTCCTCGCAAACCGCTACGCAAAACCCGTCAATCTCCAGATCATTGCGCACGCCTGCGGATTGGACATATGTGCCCGAGCCGTAAAACTTCTTCATCAAGCCTTCCGCCATAGGCGAGCGCACTGCATTATGATCGCAGCAAAACAACACCGATTGCGGAAGCTTATTCCCCAAACCTTAGCCCCCGAAATGCAGAACGCAGACGAGTGTAAAAAGTCGCCGCGCCGTGTCATTGTCGACTTCGGCTTTGCCCTCGAGACGTTCCGCCAGGATGCGCGCACCCTCATTGTGAATGCCGCGCCGCGCCATATCGATCGTTTCAATCTGACTGGGTGGCATCGTCTTTACGGCGTCAAAATAGCTCTCGCAAATCTGCCAATAGTCTTTCACAACCTGGCGAAATGGCGACAGCGAGAGATGAAACTCCGCCGCCTTATCCTCAGCCTCGGTCAAAACATCAAAGACAAGCCGCTTGTCACGGATCGAAAGCCCCACATGGTAGGGCCCTTCTGGGACAGCACGCTCGTCGCGCTTGGGCAGCGTGAAGACATTTTCTTCCAGCAGATCATAGATTGCCACCTTCCGCTCCTGCTCGATCTCCGGCGTCGGCGGCGGCAGGTTGCTGTCATCCAGCTCAATATGAGAAATCCGCGACATCATCATGCGCCTTCCACTTCACTTAACGTCCCCACGCGCAGGCCCGCGCGTTTCACCAAATCTAGCGCGCACCCCACCGATTGCAACGACAAGCATGCACCACACAGCGCAAAAAGCTGCCGCCAGACCCTTTTTCTTTCTCTAAATATCCTGGGGGGAGCGCGAGGGGGGCAAAGCCCCCCTCGCCCGGGCGATTTGGCGCAGCCAAAGCGCAACCCAAACTGCCGCGCGCTCAGAGTTCGTTCAAATGATTCAATCGCGCCCGAACACTGAGACCGTGCGCTTCAAGGCTTTCAGAAATCGCCAGCGTTTCCGCCGCAGGTCCGATCGCGCGCAAAGCGGCAGGGGTCATTTTCGCCAGCGTTGTGCGTTTCAAAAAATCCATCACAGACAGACCAGAAGAGAACCGCGCCGAGCGCGCAGTCGGCAAGACATGGTTCGGCCCACCGACATAATCACCAATCGCTTCAGGCGTCCAAGCGCCAAGGAAGATTGCTCCCGCATGGGTAATCTGCTCACTCAGCCCATCAGGGTCCGCCACACAAAGCTCCAGATGCTCGGGCGCAATACGGTTGGAAAGCGCGGCCGCAACGTCAAGATCAGGCACAAGAATGACCGCGCCGTAATCGCGCCAGCTCTTACCCGCAATTTCGCGCCGCTCCAGCGTGAGCAAATGCCGCTCGATTGCCGCCTCCACAGCCTTCGCCATAGCACGGTCAGTGGTGATAAGGATCGATTGAGCACTCTCGTCGTGCTCGGCCTGTGAAAGCATATCCAGCGCAATCCAGTCAGGGTCGTTGTCCCCGTCGGCAATCACCAAAATCTCGCTGGGTCCCGCGATCATATCAATGCCGACCTTGCCAAAAACCCGCCGCTTGGCCGCTGCAACAAAAGCGTTGCCAGGCCCCGTGATCTTATCAACGGGCGCGATGCTCGTCGTTCCGTACGCCAAAGCCGCAACAGCCTGCGCCCCACCGATACGATAAATTTCATCGACGCCCGCGAGCCGTGCCGCAAGCAGAACGAGCGGATTGGCCACTCCGTCAGGTGTGGGAACAGTGATCGCCAGCCGCTCAACCCCCGCCACTTTCGCGGGGATCGCATTCATCAAGACAGACGAGGGGTAAGACGCCAGCCCCCCCGGCACATACAGGCCAGCCGCGCTCACGGGCGTCCAGCGCCAACCAAGTGTTGCACCACTTTCGTCCACCCAGCTCGCATCTTCAGGCATCTGGCGCGCGTGGTAGGCTCGGATGCGCTCGGCCGCAAGCTCCAGTGCCTCTCGCTCATGCTGGGGAACCTCAGCAATCAGCGCCTCAATCTCCTCAGGCGCAAAGCGCAGAGTTTCAGGCGTCAGCGTCAGACGATCAAAACGTTCGGTGAGCTCGATAACGGCCGCATCTCCGCGCGCGCGCACATCTGCAATAATCTCGGCCACAGCCGCGTCCACATCCGGGCTGTCCTCACGCTTCGCCCCCAAAAGGGCGGCAAACTGCTCTTCAAAGTCTGGCGTTGTCGCGTCAAGAAACTGTGGCATGGTCATCCTTCCAAGGCTTGCGCCCGTCTTAGCCCCAGAGACCACCGCCCTCAAGCGCCAGATGTGTCGCAGTCAGCTCTCGTGGCTTGGGGTTTTCTTTGACGGAGCCACATAGGGCCGCGTCACATCCTTGAGTGTGACTTCAAGCGCTTCACAGTCAAGACGGATCGCGCCGTCGCCCGCGAGCGTCAGAACAAGCTTGCCTGTAGGGGTCTCGCCCGCATCCCACTCCATCGTAAGGAGCGACAGAACCGTTTCCTTATCGTCCCGTTCAAGCCCCTGTGTGGCCACACCCAACACATTGTCAAACGCGAGCAACGCCTGCACCCGCTCAGGAGCATGGCGGGCTCGGGATTTATCTTCCCAGCGAAACCGATTGATCAAAAGCGCAAAGCGGCGCGCCTTACGGTCATATTTCATTTCGGTGATCGGAAAGACAGCGTCCTGCACAAGAGCCGAAATCACCTTCAGGTCGTCCGTATCCATCGCCCCAAGGTTCAGTGGCCGCTCGGCCCCGTCCTCAAAGCTTGCATCCACACTCATGATGCTTTCACCCGTTCGACTTTTGCACCAATGCCCGAAAGCTTGCGCACCACATGCTCATAGCCGCGATCAAGATGATAAACACGATTCACAACGGTTTCACCCTCTGCCGCCATGCCCGCCAGAATGAGCGAAACAGAGGCGCGCAGATCGGTCGCCATCACTGGCGCCCCCTTGAGACGCTTCACGCCCTTCACAGTCGCCGTGCCGCCATGCACTTCAATATCCGCCCCCATACGCTCAAGCTCGGGCGCATGCATAAAGCGGTTCTCGAAAATCTTCTCTTCCAGCACAGATGTGCCCTCAGCCGTGCAGAGCAATGCCATCATCTGCGCCTGCAAATCGGTCGGAAAGCCCGGGAAAGGCTCCGTCGTCACATTCACCGCCTTGATCGGCCCCGTCTTGCGCGCCACTTTGAGGCCCGAAGCTGTCTCTTCCACATCAATGCCCGCCTCGTTGAGCTTCGCAACAAAGCTCTCGACAAGGCTCAGCTTGCCGCCAAGACACTCAACTTCACCACCGCAAATCGCAGGGGCAAGCATATAGGTTCCAAGCTCGATCCGGTCGGTCACAACCTGATGGGTCGCCCCGCCAAGCCGGTCCACACCCTCAATAGTGATCGTGCTTGAGCCGTCGCCGTCAATCTGCGCACCCATCTTACGCAGGCAGTCCGCAAGATCGACAATCTCGGGCTCACGCGCGGCGTTGTTGATCACAGTTGTGCCCTTCGCAAGGGTCGCTGCCATCATGATATTCTCGGTCGCCCCCACCGAAGCAAACGGAAAGTCGATGACCGCGCCTTTGAGTCGCCCGCCGCTCGCCTTGGCGTGCAGATAGCCTTCCCTAAGCTCAATCGTGGCGCCCATTTTCTCCAAACCATCGGTGTGGATGTCCATCGGACGCGCGCCAATCGCGCAGCCGCCAGGAAGCGAGACAACAGCGTGCCCCTCACGCGCCAGAAGCGGCCCAAGCACAAGATTTGACGCGCGCATTTTGCGCACAATATCATAGTCCGCGCGGGTATTGATCTCCCCGTGGCACGACATAGCAATCACTTGGCCATCCGAGAGCGCAGAAATCTCTGCACCAAGGCTTTCCAGAAGCTGGGTCATCGTGCGAATATCAGAGAGACGTGGCGCATTGGTCAGCGTCAGCGGCTCTTCGCTCAAAAGCGTGGCCGGCATCAGGGCAAGACAAGCATTTTTCGCCCCTGCAATAGGGATCTGCCCACTTACGGGGCCACTGCCTGTTACGATAATCTGATCCATCTGCTCTACCCTTTATCTTTACGCGTCGCACTCTCACCACTTTGCGCAGCGGTGCGTGCCTTAGCCTGCGCCTTACGGCGCGCCATATTGGCCTTTAAAGCCGCCTTCAAGCGCTCTTCACGGGCAGTTTCGCCCTTGGCTTTCGGTTTTGTGTTTTTTGGCTCCATAATGGTCTCTTATAGCGCTTGAGCATAAGCGTCCAGATTGGCCTTGCGTGAAAGCTGAATTGGGTCTAATCACCCGCCACATCGTTGCTGCAGTAGCTCAGTGGTAGAGCGCGTCATTGGTAATGACGAGGTCGGGAGTTCAATCCTCCCCTGCAGCACCAGATTTTCCCCTCAAAGCCTCACACAAAGCCTAAAGGCTTTGTTTCGCCCTAAAATACCCTCATTTTTCAGCTAAATCCTGCTCGCATCACAACGGGCAGGCATTGCATGAGCCTTCTAAGATACAGCTTCATACTGGCAATCCGTGCCACACCACACCTTATCGTGTCGAAATTCTTTTTCGAGTTTCGCCTCGGCTTTTACGGTGTTTTGGCGACGGTTCTCGCCGTTCTCGCCGCATTTACGGCGCCTGTTATGATCATCATTGTACCCCTCACGATTGCTTTCACAAATACAGCCAACACGCTTACAAACTTGCACTCCTTGCTTGGGTTCATCGGCGTGGCGCGCCGTCAGAGGCTGGAGTATCTGATCAGTGAGGTGATCAAAATCAGTGTGATGCGTGGCCTGTCGTCTCTGCTCGCCAGCGCGCTTGTCGCATTCATGCTGGTCGGCCTATATGGCCCTGCACACTTCGCAGACCTTTTTGCTGCGCCGCTTGAGGCCCTCGCACGTGATATGGCCCTCTTCAACGAAGGGCGCATTCCCGCTGTCCTTGCGGCCAGTCTACTCTACACACCTTTTTTTCTGGTGCTTGGCGCGCTTTTTGCCGTGCCGACAGCCGCCGCCGCCTATGCCATTGGCCCCTCTGATCGGGTCTTCAGTGGCTTCTGGGGGATCGGATTCAACTTCTGGCCAATCCTGACAAGCCGCCTTTCCTATATTGGTGTGCTCGGCGGATTTGCCCTATTTACCGTGATCTTTTTCATCCCAGAGGTCAGTCTTCGCTCACTGATCCATCTGGCCCAAAGCGCCTTTACAGGCCAAACGCCTGATCTGATCAACTATCCTATTTCAGAGCCAAAGTTTGAGACGCGCGGTGCCCAAATCGCGCTTATGCTCTGGATTGTTTTTAACGGCTATCTCCTCCAGCCTTTCTGGCTGGCCACGGCCGCTCTGTCCTTCCGCCTTGCCTTGGAGCAAGAGGAGGCTCGGGATGCCGCCGACACCCCCTGCCCTGACACCCAACGCGCCCAAGAAGATGCCGAGCGCGTCAAGACAGTTGATCTGCGAAAAGCCCGTATGCCTGCCCGCTGGCAGACCTAAATCAAAGCGCCCGTGCCTATCTCTGGAACATATCGCCCAGCGACGAAAGATCGCTGCCGATCCCCTGAAAGACCTGCCCGGCTCCATGGCCCAGACCACTCAGAGTACCACATCCTGAAACTGCTAAAAATAGCGCCAATGCCAAATAACGGCTCATGTTCAATCCTCAAATATTATTTTTATATGAAGTTATAATATGGCTTGGCGAATAAAAAGAGAAGCCAAATTGGGGGCCTAGAACCATTGTCCCAACACTTTTGCAAAAGACCCAAAAACCACCCGTCTCGTGACACCCCAGCAAGCTTAGCCATCGGCCGCCCACCAGCGCTCGATATCGTCGGCACTGAGCGCCGCCTTGGGGCCTATGGCAACGATCTGGCCAGCTTTAGGCTGTGCGCAGTCACGCACGCTCACTTGCCCACCAACCACATGAAGCTCAAGCCCGCCGCTCTCGCCCCTGAGCCGCCCTTTGATGCGATATGCCCCCTGAGGCCGCGCCGCGAGTTTATTCAAAAGATGCGCGCGCTCGAAAACGCGCACCTCCTCACAGGACCAGCTCTGATAGGCTGGATGTGCCGAAGCACCCGCCAAAGGCCCCGCGTGTTCGCTGCGCTCCAAGAGCAACTCTGCCAGCGACAAATCCTCCTCAAGGGCCATCACGGGCGCACCTGAAAGCACCGCAAGCTCAAGCTTCAACCCCGCGCTTTCGCCCTTGGCCAGCAAAACAAGGTCCGCCTCGCGCACCTGCGTTTTGACCTGATCCCCCACAAGACTGTCACGCGCCAACTCAGGGTAGTTGAGCGCATCAACAACAGTGACAATCCCTGAATACAAAAGATCGGGCTCGGCAAGAGCCGCATTGGCTATCTTCGCGGGTTGCGCCACACCGCTGGCCTCGACGATCAAGTGGTCAGGCCTTGGCACACGGTCAAGCGCATCGCCAATTGCCATAAACAGATCCCCGCCAATCGTGCAGCAGACACAGCCGTTTGACAGCGTCAGCGTGTCCTCATCAGCGCTCTCCAAAAGCTCGGCATCAATATTGATCGCGCCAAAATCATTGACCAGAACCATCAGACGCGCGCCGTGTGGCTCAGCAAGCAAACGGTTGATCAGCGTGGTCTTACCCGCGCCCAGATAGCCGGCAATCACCGTGAGTGGCAGGCGTTTCATAGCAGATGCAGCGCCCCGCCGAGCACCGTGCCGAGCACCTCAACATCCTTGAGCGCTGCCGCCTGTGTCGGATCTTGCCCCAGAACAGCAAAATCTGCGCGCTTACCGGCCTCGATAGAGCCGATCTCGTGGTCCAGCTTGAGCGTATAGGCCGCCCCCAGCGTAATCGCATAAAGCGCCTCTTCGGTGGTGATCCGCTGCGCCTCGCCCAGAATGCGCCCGCTCATCGTCTCGCGGGCCACGGCGCACCAGGCGGTAAACAAGGGGCCCATAGGGGTCACGGGTGCATCCGAGTGGATCGCCACGCGCACGCCTTCATCAAGGGCCGCACGCGCCGCATCCATACGCATGGCGCGTTCCTCGCCAATGGTCAGCTCGGCGTGCTGGTCGCCAAAATACCAGATATGATTGCTGAAGATATTGGTGCAAATCCCCATATCCGCGCATTTGCGGAACTGATCACGCCCCATCATCTGACAGTGCTGCAAAACATGCCGTGCGCTCGGCCACGGGTGCTTGCGTCCTGCCGCCTCAATTGCCGCAATAGAGACTTCGGATGCCTCGTCCCCATTTGTGTGAATATGCATCTGAATGCCCTGCTTCTGCATTTCCTCACAAAGCGCAAAGATGGTTTCAGGCGGCGTGTTCCAGATTCCGTTTGGCTGACCGCCCACATATCCGGGCCACTTCACGCGTGCGGTCCAGCCCTGAATGGAGCCGTCCGTCATGAGCTTGACAGCGCCAAGGCGGAGCTTCTCATGGCTGTGCTCCTTAAGCTTCAGCGCTTTCTGCGCGATCTCTTCAGGGCTGCCACCGATCGCGCCAAGCGTTGGCACAAGCCGGATCGGGAAGCTGGCTTCGCCCGTAACTCTCACAAGTGTCCCCAGATCATCCGCCTCGATGGTGGCAAATAGATCTGTCGCTGTAGTGACGCCCGCCCGCGTACAAACCTGCCCATACGAACGGATCGCATCCTCGGTCTGGCTAAGTCCGCGAAAATCGATGCCAAGACGACGCATCACAGGAAACATCGCCGCCATCTCCTGAAGCTCACCGCTCAGGCTGCCGTCCGAACCGCGCAGAACGCCCTCGACATTGGTCTGCGCATCATACCCCGCCATTTCCAACGCAACGCTGTTCACACACATCAGATGGAAGTTGGAAAACATGATCGCAATCGGCCGCGTTGCGCTGATCTGGTCGAGATGCTTTCGGCTCAGCCGCTCGGAGCGAAGGAAGATCGGATCAAACCCCCAGCCGACAAGCGCCTTATCCTCAGGCAGCGTCGCTTCCGCCGCGCTCAGGCTCTCCACCACGGCGTCAATCGTCTGCATCCCCGGCCAGAGCTTACCATCAGGATCGATACGGTCGTGGTAGCCAGCATAGGCATACTGCCACATCGCGCCCGCCATCATATGCGCGTGACCCTCCACAAAGCCGGGCATGAGAACCGAGTCCTTGAAGCTATCGTCATAGACAACATCGCCCCATTGAGCCGCGCAGTCCTGACCGCCCACCGCGAGAATATGTCCGTCTTGCACGGCAACATGGCTGGCACGCGGGCGGTTTGGATCCATTGTAATAATCTCGCGCGCCGCAAAAACAGTAATCTGGCTCATGACTCTCTCCCTCTTTGACCAAAGAAGTAACGCAGGCTTGTTAATCGGAAAAATAGATTTAACATCGCCCTTACACCGTTTTTTCCGAGGATATCTGTCGTGCACTTTACCCTCAAACAATTGCGATATGTCGATGCCGCCCTGCGCACAGGCTCAATCGTGCAGGCCGCCAGAGAAATGAACATCTCACAATCTTCGATTGCGGCGGCGATTGACGCCAGCGAAGCTCTCATGGGGGTACCGCTCTTTCACAGGATGCCCGCCAAAGGCATCGTCCCCACCGATGAGGGGCTGCTTGCCGCCAGCAAGATTGGAGCCTTCCTTGCCGATGCTCGCATATTGGAATCCGACCTGCTCTCAAGCCGAGGCGCAACAGTGGGTAGCCTGCGCATGGGCTGCTATGCCCCAACAGCCCCCTATATGCTGCCGCGCATCCTCAACCGCCTCACCGCCCAGCACCCTGAAATCCGCATTGAACTGCGCGAAGGCGATATGGAAAGTCTTGTTGGCTTTCTGAACACCGGCGTCATAGACGCCGCCCTAACCTATCGCCGCACAATTCCCGAGACGATGTTCTTCCAGCCGATGTTTCGGGCGCGCCCCTATGTACTGCTGCCCGAAGTCTCGCAGCTGGCCGCCAAGTCCGAACTTTCGCTCACCGATATCACTGATCTGCCAATGATCATGCTAGACCTCGCCGCAACCAAGCCCTACTTCACCTCGATCTTCAAGCAAGCAGGCCTCGCCCCGCGCATTGTACACACGACCCAAAGTTCCTCGGTCCTGCGCGGCCTCGTGGCGGCCAACTACGGGTACTCGATCCTCAACATCTGCGGCCCCAACGACCGAAAAGGCGAAAACGGCTATGTCTGCCGCCCGCTCATCGGAGAGATCGACGAACCCGCCTTTGGCCTCGCCTATACCCGCAACGCAAGACATACGCCCATCGTCAACGCCGTCTTGGAAATCTGCTCGCTCTTGTCCTCTGAAGGCGCGTTTGACGATTTGTTTCTGGCGCCCGCTCCCTAAAACATCAAAAAACCGAGCTTAGGCAAAGGAAAACACTGTTTTACCAGTGGATAGCCCGCGCTAGGCTGTTTCCAATACAAAAAAGAAACCAAGGGAGTCTCAAATGAAGTTCACAACACGCCTCTTGGGTGCTGTTGCCGTTTCGGCAATGTCGCTCTCCGCCCTGCCCGCCTATGCCGAAGGCGGCACATTGGTCATCGCCTCGACACAAGTGCCCCGCCACCTCAACGGCGCAGTCCAGTCAGGCATCGCCACAGCCGTGCCCTCAACGCAGATTTTTGCCTCGCCCCTGCGCTATGACGAAAACTGAGAGCCGCAGCCCTACCTCGCCGAAAGCTGGACAGTGGCCGAAGACGGCCTCTCCGTGACGCTCAACTTGGTGAAAAACGCGACCTTCCACGATGGTAAACCTGTCACAAGCGAAGATGTGGCCTTCTCGATCATGACGATCAAGGAAAACCACCCCTTCCAGACGATGTTCGCTCCTGTCTCAAGCATTGATACGCCCGACGCCAACACGGTTGTGATCAATCTCAGCCAGCCGCACCCCGCGCTGCTTCTGGCCATGTCCCCCGCCCTTGCGCCGATCCTTCCAAAACATATCTACGGCGATGGGCAGGATGTAAAATCACACCCGGCAAACTCGGCCCCCATCGGCTCAGGCCCCTTCATGCTGGAAGAATTCAAAGCCGGCGAAGCCATCGTATTGAAGAAAAATCCCAACTTCTTCATCGAGGGCCGCCCAAAGCTTGACGAAATCATCGTTAACATCATCAAAGACCCCTCAGCGCTTCTGATTGCGATGGAAAACGGTGATGCCGACATCTATCCTTTCATGGCGGGAAGTCAGGAAATCAAGCGGCTGGAAAAAGTCGACGCCCTTGAAATCACCAGCGAAGGCTACGCCGCCGTTGGCCCGATCAACTGGCTCGCATTCAACACAGCCTCCGAAAAGCTCAGCGATGTGCGCGTGCGTCAGGCCATTGCCTATGCGGTTGATCGCGACTTCATCACAAAGGCCCTGCACCGTGGCGTTTCCAAGCCACAACGTGGCCCAATCATTGAAAGCTCACCCTTCTTTGATGGCAGCATTCCCGCCTATGATACCGATCTGGACAAAGCCAACGCGCTCATGGCCGAGGCTGGCTATGGCGACGGGATGGAATTGACGATTGACTATATTCCTGGCCCCAAAGAGCAACAGCAGTCTGTGGCCGAATATCTGAAATCCCAGCTCAAAAAGATCGGCATCGAGCTCACTGTGCGCGCCGCACCCGACTTCCCCACATGGGCGGGCCGCGTCGGCGGGCATGATTTCGAACTCTCGATGGACGTGGTCTTCAACTGGGGTGATCCTGTGATCGGTGTTCACCGCACGTACCTCAGCTCCAACATCCGCAAAGGCGTGATCTGGTCCAACACCCAGTCCTACAGCAACGCACGTGTCGACGAGATTCTCGGCGCCGCCGCAATCGAGCAGGACATAGACAAACGCCGCGCGCTCTATGCCGAGTTCCAGCAGATCGTCGCCGCTGATCTCCCGATCTACTGGATCAACGCAACGCCCTATCACACGGCCTTTAGCAAGAAGCTCAAAAACGCGCCAAAAGGCATCTGGGGCACAATGCACCCGATGGATATGGTCGAGTGGGCCGAGTAATCCAGCGCTAGGCTTTTTGGCAGGGCCGCAGTCTTGCGCGGCCCTGTCACCCTGAACACCTAGGATATCCCATGAGCCTCTCCTTTTTGTCACGCCGCCTTGCCTATGGCCTTCTCCTGATGCTCGGTGTCGTGATTCTCAATTTCTTACTCATCCGCCTCGCTCCCGGCGATCCTGCTGTTGTGATTGCAGGCGAAATGGGTGGTGCGACCGAGGAGATGCTCGAAAGCATCCGCGAAGACTATGGCCTCAACAAGCCGGTCCTGACCCAGCTCTGGATTTATATTTCAGGCGTCGCCACAGGAAATCTCGGTGAAAGCTTCTTTTTCAACCAGCCTGTATCCTCCCTCATCGCTGCGCGCGTTGGCCCAACGATCCTTCTGGTGATCTCAGCGCAGATCATCTCGATCGTCCTCGGCGTCTTCCTCGGCGTCATCGCCGCGCGCAAGCCCAACGGCGTCATGTCCGCCTTCGTCTCGGTCTTCGCAACCATAGGCTACGCCGTGCCCGTCTTCTGGACAGGCATCATGCTGATCATCCTCTTCGCCTCCGCCATCCCGATCTTCCCCGTCGAAGGCATGCAATCGGTCAAGCTGCGCGGTGCGCCCTTTCTTACGCAGGCGCTCGATGTGGCGCATCATCTGGTGCTGCCCGCCTTTACACTGGCAATCATCTACCTCGCCCAATATGCCCGCCTCTCGCGCGCCTCCATGCTTGAGGTGCTCGGCTCCGACTACATCCGCACTGCCCGCGCCAAGGGCTCCCCCGAGCGCTCCGTTCTCTTCAAACATGCCCTGCGCAACGCGGCCCTGCCCATCCTGACGGTCGCAGGTCTGCAGTTTGGCAACCTCATCTCAGGCGCGCTGCTGGTCGAAACCGTGTTCAACTGGCCGGGCATGGGGCGGCTCGCCTTTGAAAGCATCCTGCGCCGTGACTATCCCACCATCATGGGAGTGCTCTTCTTTGCCTCCGCCATGGTCGTCGTCGCCAATATCCTCACCGATATCTCCTATCGCTGGGCTGATCCCCGCCTGAGAGGTCGCTGATATGTCCAATCAAAACGATATGTCCGATTACACCGCCGAAAGCCCCGCCCGCGAGGCTTGGCGCATGTTCCGCCGCAATATCCCCGCGCTCGTCGGGGTGTTTATCCTCGCAGCCATCATCCTGCTCACCTTCTATGGCCAGTTCTTTTACACGGGTGATGCGTTTGATGTTGTCTGGGCGCCCCACGAGCGCCCCGGCGTAACCCCCGAGTTCCCCCTCGGAACCGATTACCTCGGCCGCGACCTTGTTGCTGGTCTGCTCACAGGGGGCGGAGCCACACTTGCGGTCGGTGCCACCGCCGCCATGATCACCATGATCATCGGTATCACCTTCGGTGCGCTGGCGGGCTTTTATGGCGGCTGGGTCGACAATCTCCTGATGCGCATCACCGAATTCTTTCAGGTTCTACCTGCTCTCCTTTTCGCCATGGTGCTGGTCACGCTCTTTTCGCCCTCGCTCTTCACCATCGCGATGGCCATTGGCGTGGTCAGCTGGCCGCAGACAGCCCGCCTCACCCGCGCCGAATTCCTCAAGATCAAGGAGCTGGAATACGTCACAGCCGCCCGCGCCATTGGCGCCAAAAACAAGCGCATCATCTGGAAAGTCATCCTGCCCAACGCCATGCCTCCGCTCATCGTCTCCGCGACACTCACAATCGGCGTCGCCATCCTCTTTGAAGCAGGGCTCAGCTTTCTGGGCCTCGGCGATCCAAATGTCATGTCTTGGGGCCTCATGATTGGGGCCAACCGCGAATATATCCTCGATGCTTGGTGGCCTGTCACCTTCCCCGGCCTTGCAATCTTCTTCACAGTCTTCGCTGTCTCGCTGATCGGCGACGGCCTCAACGACGCCTTCAATCCAAAGCTGAGGGAGCGTTAAACCCATGCATGCTCTTTTTCTTTCCCGAAATATCCTGCGGGGGTGCGGGGGTGCAAAACCCCCGCTCCTGCCCTCGCCCCATGACGCCGTGGCCCTGCGATGAGCGCTCTTCTTGATATCAAAGACCTGCGCGTCACATTCAACACGCGCTACGGCGAGGTGACAGCGCTCGACAGTGTCTCCCTGCATGTCAATGAAGGCGAAACACTCGGTGTTGTCGGCGAAAGCGGCTGCGGCAAGTCGATCACAGCCCTCGCCACCATGGGCCTCATCCCCTCGCCTCCGGGGCGGATTGCAGGGGGGTCGATTGCGCTCAACGGCGAAGAGCTGACTTCCGCCTCCGAGGCCCGCCTGCGCGCCCTGCGCGGGGCCGAAATAGCGATGATCTTTCAAGAGCCGATGACCTCGCTCAACCCCGTCTTCACCGTCGGCGCGCAAATAGCCGAGGCCATCATGCTACACCAGAAGGTCAGCCGTGACACCGCCATGAAAGACGCCGTGGCCCTGCTTGACCGGGTGGGCATTCCCTCTCCCGCCGAGCGCGCGCGCGACTACCCGCATCAGCTTTCGGGTGGGATGCGTCAGCGTGTGATGATCGCGATGGCTGTCTCTTGCCGTCCAAAGGTGCTCATAGCCGACGAGCCGACAACAGCGCTCGATGTGACGGTGCAAGCCCAAATCTTTGATCTGCTCAATGAAATCCAGCGCGAGTTTGGCGCAGCCATCATTCTCATCACTCACGACATGGGCGCCATCTCCGAAATGGCCGACCGAGTCGCCGTCATGTATGCAGGCCGCGTCATCGAAGAAGCCTCTGCCGACAGCGTGCTCGACACCCCACAACATCCCTACGCGCGCGGGCTGATTGATTGCATTCCCGCACTTGGCAAAGGTGACACCGCTCTCAAAGAAATCCCCGGTGTCGTCCCGCCTCTGCACCTCTTGGGCGCGGGATGTGCCTTCGCCGCGCGCTGCGCCCACGCAAACGCGCGCTGCCTTTCCGAGAAGCCCCTTCTTGCCAATCATGGCCATCATCCCTCCGCCTGCCACGCCGTAGAAGAGGCCCGCATATGACAGTCCTTCTCAAAGCCCGCGATCTGACAGTGCGCTTCGCTCTGGGCAAAAAAGGCCTGTTCGGCGCGCGCCAGCATCTTGAGGCTGTGCGCTCTGTCTCCTTCACGCTTGCCAAGGGCCGCGCTCTGGGGATCGTCGGCGAAAGCGGCTCAGGCAAAACCACAACAGCAATGGCTGCGATACGGCTCACCGAGGCCGCAGGCGGGCAGGTACTCTTTGAAGGAGAGGATCTGCTGACCCTATCCGATGAGGACATGCGCCAGCGCCGCCGCGATATCCAGCTCATCTTTCAAGACCCGTATAGTTCGCTCAACCCGCGCGCGCGGGTTGCCGATATCGTCCGCGAGCCGATGGACCTTATGGAAATAGGAACACCCGCCGAACGCGACGTGCGCGTGCGCGAGCTCTTTCAGCTCGTCGGCCTGCGCCCTGATCAGCTCAACCTGTTTCCCCATCAGTTCTCAGGCGGCCAGCGCCAGCGCATCTCAATTGCACGCGCCCTTTCCACCAACCCGAAGCTGCTGGTCTGCGACGAGCCAGTATCCGCGCTCGATGTCGCCATCCAGGCCCAGATTCTCAACCTGCTGGCGCGCCTCAAAGACGAACTTGGCCTCAGCTATCTCTTTATCAGCCACGACCTCGGCGTGGTCCGCCATGTCTGCGATGATGTCGCCGTAATGTATCTTGGTAAAATTGTTGAACACGGGCCTGTTGAAGCCCTCTTTGAAGCCCCACAACATCCTTACACCCAAGCACTTTTAGCCGCTGCACCGTCACTCGCACGGCGCAAGTCAAAAGGCTATGTGCGCCCGATGAAGCTCTCAGGAGATCCGCCCTCCCCGATCAACCCACCCAAAGGCTGCGCCTTCGCCGAGCGCTGCCCCAAGGCGCAGGACATCTGCCGCCAAAGCCCACCAGAGGCACGCGAAGCACAAGGTTTGCACGTCGCATGCTATTTCCCGGGCTAAATTTGTGGGTCGTCGGCTGGAGCGCGCCTCACCCGCAAGAGGTGGACAACGGCACGATCATATCTGATCTGAAAACGCCTTAAGCACCGCGGCATAAACCTCGCGCTTAAACGGGACAATATTCGCGACAAGCTGATCTGCGGGAAGCCAGCGCCAATCCGAAAACTCTGGATGCTCCGTCGCAATATTGACATCGCTGTCTGCGCCATGAAATCGCATCAGAAACCACTTCTGTTCTTGCCCGCGAAAGCGGCCTTTCCAGATCTTCGGCACAAGGTCGTGGGGCAAATCATAGGGCAGCCAGCCCGCCGTTTCTCCCTCAACCGAGACCTTGTCTGCCGTCACACCAGTCTCTTCCCAAAGCTCGCGCAACGCTGCATCGCGCGCGCCCTCCCCAGCATCCACGCCGCCCTGCGGCATTTGCCATGCGTCTTGGTCTCGGTCGCGTCGCTGGCCCACAAATACATGGCCCTCGGCGTTCACAAGCATCACCCCCACACAGGGGCGATAGGGCAGTTGGGCAATCTCTTCAGGGCTCATCACATCCTCACTTCAGAAAAAACAATACGGTCATGATCAGGCCAACAGCCACAATCCCACCGCGCAAAAGCTTCATATTGGTGATCTTACGCGCATAAGCGGCGCCAAAATAGCCCCCTGCCGTCGTTGCCAGCGCCAGCACAATCGCGCTCTTCCAAGCAATCAGCCCCGCCACAGCAAGCGCGCCCGCTGAAACGATAGAGATCATCGTCGACATCAGGTTCTTCAGCCCGTTCATCCCGTGCAGATTGGCAAATCCCATGAGGCCAAACACCGCCAGAAGCATGATCCCGAGACCACCGTTAAAATACCCGCCATAAATCGAAACGGCCAAGACAACAGCCACAGAGCCAATCGTGCCAAGCCCACCCCCCTTCAAAAGCGCCAGAAGCTTTGGCCCCGCCGCAAATATCAGTGTTGCCACGAGCAAAAGCCAAGGCACGAGGCCCATAAAGACCTCCTCGTTTGTCACCGTCAGCAACAGCGCGCCAGTCAGGCCCCCAAGGGCAGAGATCAGCAACATAACAGGCAAGCTTAGCGCACCCTCTGCCGCAATATCCTTGCGAAACGCCCAAGCGCTCCCCGCATAGCCCGGAATGGCCGTCAATGTCGCCGTGGCATTGGCCATAATCGGTGGCACACCGAGCCAAACCAGCGCAGGAAAGGAAATGAATGTTCCGCCCCCCGCAACCGCATTGAGCGCGCCGGTGGCAAAGCCCGCGACACAGAGCACAAAAATTTCCAGCATAAGTCTTCCCCCCAGTTATGCCCCTTCTGGCGCAAGGTCAGAGCCACTACAAGAGGCGAGGCACAGACAGCCCCTTAACAGCGCCGCGCCAGAACAAGCGATGACAGCACAGAAGAAATCATGGCATTCGCGCCGATCTTGTCATTGAGCGCCGTTAAGGCCGCTGGGTTTGGCACGCGGCAGCGCACCAGAGCGTCGATCTCGCCTGAAATCGACAGCACCTCCTCAACTCCCGAAAGCGAGGCCAGCCAGGTGAGCGCAGGGTCACAGGGCCGCGCGGCAATGCGCACAAACAAGACCGCGCTGACAAGCCCTGCCGCCTCGGCATTGTATTCGGTCACATAGCCAGTGATCACGCCGCTCTGCTCTAGCCGCCCCACACGGTCCTGCACGGCAGTGCGCGACAGGCCGATCTCGCGCCCAAGAGCAGCAAAGCTCAGCCGTGCGTTGCGCGCCAATGCGGCCAATATTTTCTGATCCGTGTGATCCATCCCTATTTCCCCCGTTTCGCAGGCCAATGGCGTCGGTCTGCAAGTGGCTGCGCCAACTTGCTTGGCTTAGACGTTTTATATCAAGCATGGAGAAGCTGACATGAGAAAGATAACCGCCCGCGACTTTACCGGCACAGCCGCATGGGACGCCCTCCCGATCGAGCAGATTGAGGGCGCAACCCTGCGCCTGCATTGGAGTGATGCACCTTACAAATGGCACATCAACGATGGTCCCGAAGTCTTTGTCGTGCTGGATGGTGAAGTCGATATGCACATCCGCAAAGAGGGCCGCGAAGAGGTCTTGCGCCTGAAAGTCGGTGATATTTTTCACGCTGAGAACGGCGATGAACATATCGCGCGTCCCGACGGACCAATGCGCGCCCTTGTCATCGAAAAGGCTGGCAGCGTCTGAGCGACCTCACAAAAAAGGGCCGCGCTGTCTCCGGCGCGGCCCTTTCATGTCTCAAGCGTAAAGCTTACTTGTCTTGCGGCCCGAGCGCTTCAAGTCCCTTGAGAATATCAATCGCATAGGCGAGCTGATAATCCTCTTCGCGCAGCTTGGCCGCTGCGAGCGCCTTTTCCTGATCCTTCTTGATCTGTTCAATCTCGTCTTCGGTCAGGCTGTCGTTGTTGAGGCTGCCACGCAGGTCGGCCTCGGTGCGCGCGTCAAACTTGGTTTGCTCTTCTTCCGTCTCCGCGTCAGGCTTGCGGCGGGGCTGCTCCACAACAATATCAGGCGACACGCCAAGCGCCTGAATTGAGCGCCCTGATGGCGTATAATACCGCGCCGTCGTCAAGCGCATCGCGCCCTCGCCTCTGAGCGGCATCACCGTCTGAACCGAGCCTTTGCCAAAGCTCTTCGTACCAACCACGATCGCGCGGCGGTGGTCTTGCAACGCCCCTGCCACAATCTCGGAGGCCGATGCAGAGCCGCCATTGATCAAGACAACAATCGGCTTACCACCCGTCAGGTCACCCGCCGTTGCGTTATAGCGCTCGCCGTCTTCAGGGTTGCGCCCACGGGTCGAAACAATCTCGCCGCTCTCAAGGAATGCATCCGAAACTGCAATTGCCTCGGTCAACAGCCCGCCAGGGTTGTTGCGCAGATCAAGGATAAACCCGTTAACCTTGTCCATGCCGCCCGCCTCTTCGATCTGCTCTTTGATCCCAGAAGCAAGGTTGGGCGAGGTCTGGCGGTTAAACGTCGTCACCCGCAAAACAACACTCGTGCCTTCTACGCGTGAGCGCACAGCCGTGAGCTTGATGGTATCTCGAATGATCGAAATTTCGAGCGGCTCGTCTTCGCCTTCGCGTGCCACCGTGATGACAATCTCGCTGCCCACAGGCCCCCGCATCATCTCGACCGCCTGGTCAAGCGTGAGGCCCAAAAGGCTCTCGCCGTCCACGTGAGTGATAAAGTCGCCGCTTTCCACGCCCGCTTCGTCCGCTGGTGTCCCATCAATCGGGGAAACAACTTTCACAAAGCCTTCTTCTTGGGTGACTTCGATGCCAAGCCCGCCAAACTCGCCGCTGGTCTGCACTTTCATGCCTTCCGCGTCTTCTGGGCTAAGGTAGCTTGAATGCGGATCAAGCGAGGTCAACATGCCGTTGATGGCCGCTTCAATCAGGTCGCCCTCGTCCACTTCTTCGACATATTGCGCACGAATGCGCTCGAAGATGTCACCAAACAGATCAAGCTGCTGATAAACATTCGTGGTCTTGGTGGATTCCTGTGCCAGCAAAGGCGCTGCCACCTGCGTGGTGATCAGCACGCTCGCAAGCGTTCCGGTTGCCGCCGCCATGAGAAATTTCTTCATGTCTCAGTCTTCCCTTTGTGTGCGAAACCAGCTCTCGGGGTTCACTGGCTCATTGTCTTCTCTTACTTCCAAATAGAGTGATTGTGAAAGGTCACTCCCTGTTCCATCACCAACTTGTGTCAATATTTCGCCAATTGCGGCGTCTTTGCCGCCCATAAGGCCCAAAGGTGCGCCTTCTGCAATCACCTCACCTGTTCTTCCATACACCACATCCAGCCCCGCGAATACCATCAGAAGCCCTGATTTTGGTTCAAGAATCATCACATTCCCAAAGTCCAGAAGCGGCCCCTGATAACGGATCGTTGCGGCCACAGGAGCGCTGACAAGCGCCCGTGGGCGCGTCGCAAGCAAGACACCGGGCCGTTTGATCCCAGCAGCATCAGCCTCGCCCGCACGGCGCAAGACACGCCCCGCCACAGGCAGCGGCAGCGCGCCCTTCTGGTCAAAAACATCCGCGTTTGCAGCTGTTTCCAAAGGTCCGCCGCTGATTTCACCCAAGCCAGCCGCAAAGGCTTCAAGCGTCTCGGTGGTGGCAATAAGCAATGCCGTTTTGATTGGATCTTCAGTAAACTTACGGGGCAAATCTGTGCGGTCGGCAATCGCTTGGCTCAGAGCTGTCCGCGCGTCCTGTACGCCGGTAAGCCCCTCTTGCAGGCTGCGCTCCGCACCCGCCTGAAGCTGGCGCAAGGTGCTCACTTCAACAAGTGTTTCGCGCAAAGCGTCGGCCTGTGCATTCAGCGCAGGTGTCATCTGGCTCACAATCATACCCGCGCGCGCCGTGCCCAGCGCCCCCTCGGGATGCAAGAACAGACTGGGAGAGCCCGCGCGCCCGCGCGCCTGAAGCACCGTGAGCAGCGCCGCGATCTCCTCTTCCTGACCGGCGAGCTTGAGACTCAGTTCCCGCTCGCGGATCGTGGCGCGGCGTAACCCTGCGCGCACGGCGCTCAGCCCCGCCTCATAGGCGCGCACTGTCTCACTCAAAGCTGCGACACGCTCGCGCCCGCCCTTCGCCGCCTCAAGCAGATCCCGCGCGGCGGACAAATCCTCAAGCGCGGATGCTGCGGCCGCGGCAGGGCTTACGTCTTGCGCCCAGAGCCCCGTTGGCACAGCCAGACAAGCCGCCAAGAGCGCCGCGCGCCAGTTCATACAATCAAACTTTCGCCAGTCATTTCTTCAGGCTGCGGCAGGCCCATAAGCGTCAGAAGTGTCGGCGCCAGATCACTCAAGCGCCCCTCACGCAAAGCCGCCCCCTTCGGGCCGCCCACAAGGATCACAGGCACAGGGTTAATGGTGTGCGCCGTATGCGCGCCGCCTGTCACAGGATCCCGCATCATTTCGCAATTGCCGTGATCCGCCGTGACGATCATAGAACCGCCCGCCTTTTCAAGCGCCACAAGCACGCGGCCAAGGCCCTCATCGACAGCCTCACAGGCTTTCATCGCGGCTTTCAAATCGCCCGTATGGCCGACCATGTCTGGGTTCGCGTAGTTTGTTACGATGAGGTCAAACCCGTCTTCAATCGCGCCCACAAACGCATCTGTAACTTCTGCGGCGCTCATCTCGGGCTGCATGTCATAGGTCGCAACCTTCGGACTCGGCGCCATGTAGCGTACCTCGCCGTCTTCCGCGCCTTCTTTGCCGCCGTTGAGAAAGAAGGTCACATGCGGATACTTTTCTGTTTCCGCAAGGCGGAACTGCCTGAGGCCCTGCTTGGCGACCCATTCGCCCAGCGTGTTCACAATCACCCGAGACGGGAAGACCGTGTCCATAAAGCGCTCGTGCGCGTCCGAATATTCAACCATCCCAAGCATCTGAAGCTTGGGCCGCGCGCCCGTGTCAAACCCGTCAAAATCAGGCTCAGCCATTGCCGCCAGTATCTCCCGCGCGCGGTCGGCACGGAAATTGAGGCAGAAAACGCCGTCACCGTCCTTCATACCCTCATAGCCGCGCAGAACCGTGGCCGAGATAAACTCGTCGGTTTCGCTGCGGTTATAAGCATTTGAAATCGCGCCATGGGCGTCCATCGCCTTATAGCCGCTCTGCCCATGCACCATAGCGTCATAGGCTTCCTTGACCCGCTCCCAGCGGTTGTCACGATCCAGCGCAAAATACCGCCCCGTAACCGTAACGATCTTGGCATTGGCAGGAAGTGCCTCCGTGAGGGCCGCAAAATACCCAAAGGCCGATTTCGGCGCTACGTCGCGCCCGTCTGCAATTGCGTGAATGGCCACAGGTACACCCGCCTCAGCAATCGCATTGACCGACGCGATCAGATGCACAAGCGAGCCATGCACGCCCCCGCCCGAGACAAGCCCGACAAGATGGGCTGTGCCACCCGTCTCCTTCAACTTAGCGATAAACGCCTTCAGCCGTTCGTTTTCAAAATAGCTCTGATCCTCAATCGCCAGATCGATCTGCCCAAGGTCCATCGCCACAACGCGCCCCGCGCCGATATTGGTGTGACCGACTTCAGAGTTGCCCATCTGCCCGCTCGGCAGGCCCACATCAGGCCCATGAGTGGTGAGAAAATTGTGAGGGCACTCCGCTGAGATCCTGTCAAAATTGGGCGTATTGGCCAGCAAAGGCGCATTGTCCTCGCGCCGTTCCGAGTGGCCCCACCCATCCAAAATACACAAAACAACCGGTTTTTGTCTGCTCATTGCCCATACCTTCTTTGCGACAAGCGTTTACGCTCTCAAACGCTTCGGGGCAACACCCGGAGCCTCATTCACGGTGATACGGCGCACCCGCCAAAATCGACGCCGCGCGATAAAGCTGCTCGGACAGCATGACCCGCACAAGCATATGCGGCCAGACCATCTTTCCAAAACTCACAGAATGCGCGGCCCGCGCCCGCAGGCTCGGCGTAATCCCGTCAGCACCACCGATGACAAAAGCCACATCCTGCGCGCCTGTGTCCCGCCAGCCCGCCAAGCGCTCGGCAAACTGGGGCGAGCTTTCCACGCGTCCACGCTCATCGAGACAAACCAAGACGCAGCCCTTGGGCAAAGCCCGCTCCAAAAGAGCGGCCTCGGCCTCCATGCCACCGCCCTTCTTGTCCTCAACTTCCACAACAGAAAGGGCGGTAAGCCCTAGCCCCCGCCCCGTGCGCTCAAAGCGCGTCACATAATCATCAATCAGCGCTTTCTCGGGCCCGCCTCTCAGACGGCCCACCGCGCAGATCTGAACTCGCATATCAGGCCTTTTCCGCCTCGGGCGTCAGCCACATCTTCTCAAGCTGGTAAAACTCGCGCACCTCAGGGCGGAAGACATGAACGATAATATCGCCCGTATCGACCAAAACCCAGTCGCCCGTGTTCTTACCTTCGATCTTTGAGGCGCGGCCGTGATCAAGCTTCAAGCGCTCCGCAAGCTTCTCAGAGATCGCGCCCACCTGACGCGACGAGCGCCCGGAGCAAACAACCATATAATCGCCAATAGATGTCTTCCCGCGCAGATCAATCTGCACGACATCTTCAGCTTTATCATCGTCAAGTGATTTCAGTATGGCAGCAAGCAAGTCTTCGCTGCTCAGCTCTTTGGCCTTTTTTGGGGCCGCATGCGCCGCGCCTTTGGCCGCAACAACGTTTGGTGACAGGACGAAGTCCCTCCTTCTTACACATCTGTTGGCCCCGATGCCGAGCATGGCGCAAGCGTAACACCCCAAGTGTAAATGCTCAATGACCGCTATTCCCACACGCGAAAATATGCGACCCATGCGCATCTATTGTCGTTTTGGGGCCTATTCATGCGTTTTTTTGTTGTTCTGCTTGCCTGCTTTCTTGCCCCCGCGCTCCATGCGCAGTCCGGCCCCGCTTGGACGGCCGGCCACTCAGGCAAAGCCAGCTTTGCCAGCGCACAGGGCGCAAACGGCCTCGGCGCAACCCTGCGCTTTGAAGACGGCGCAAGCACAGCTCAACTCTTCATCACAGGCCTCTGGAGTGCCCGTCCGCTCACCCTGCGCCTTTCTGTGAGCTATGCAGGCGGCAAAATCACCCCGCTCGACACCTACCGCCACGGCAAAATCGTGATGCTACAAGGCCAGCCCGCCTATAGCCTCACCCTCCCCCGCACCGCCCTGCGCCCCCTCAAGGGCGGCGATACACTGATCATTGAAGACCTGACACAACGCGGAGTGATCCCCCTGACGGGATCATCAGCAGCAATCAAAGCGGCTGAAGCAGCGGTGGGGTTGTAGCGAAGCCGCGGTCGCGGAACGCACTTTTCATTGCCTTACAGCACAACAACCCCAAAGATCAGAGCTCCCCAGAGCACAAAACTCCAGCCCCACAAATGCCCACTTCGTATTCGCTTCAAAACATCATTGGACCATGTTTTTGAAATTTGAGCTGGCGGCGCTTCAAGCATCGAAACCGCAGTTGACCAGCTTTTGGTTCTTTGACTGTAATTGTTTGAGCAAACAATCAGAAGATGGACCAGTGAGGGCGCAAATGTCGTCGCTCCAAAGAGACAAACCACAACAACCAAAGCAGTCACTTCATTAAACTCTGCCGAGCTGCCAGTTTTAGGCTCGGCCCCAGACTTTAAATCTATCGGTTTTGTGGCGTCCTCCCCCTTGCTCAAAGGCGGGCGGGGCGTGGGAGGAGGTAGCTCTCCTCCCAGCTCACCAATAAAACCTGCATATTGAGCCATGCCAAATGGGTCCATAGAACGGACGGTTTTTGCATCGGCTCCAAGGAAAAGGCCTAAAATAAACACTGAGATGAAGCTGATCATTGTAACTGTCGTCACAATAAACCCAGCAAAAGAAACAAGCGCGACCAAAAGATCAAAAGTCAAATTTCTAACAACGGCTTTAAAATGTAACTGATCCCGCAGAATTTTGCTCAGAAAGCTCCGCGTCGCTCCGATCGAAATAAAGTCAAAGACTGCATTCGACACTGGGTAAACCAAGAAGGCAAATACGGCGACCATAAACCCAGAATGATCATTTTTAAAAAATAGCAGAGCAAAGAGGGCGCCAAACAACGGGTAAAAGATACCAGCTTCAACGATGAAACGAAATCCAAGCGCCAAATAAACACCAATCGCCAGGCACACGACTGATACTCCGAGGTAGCCTTCCAAACTATTTGTGCCCACAGCATCCGCGAGAGAATTGGGTAAAAGGGGGCCACCTATCCACTTGAGCAAGACATGATATGCTACCGCGAAAGATAGAGAGATTAGGATGCGATAGAACTGACGGTTTGTTACCAGCCGTACGACCCACCCCGCACTTGGCGCATGTGGTTCCAGAGCCATAGCACCCGATATCTGCTGCACAAAAGGCCGTGCTAAAGTAAGCCAAGAAACCAATCTGCCTGAAAGAAAAAAGAGTTTCACACTCACCCAAACACAGATCAAAACGATCAGCAGGTTTACGAGTATTTCCACTTTGAACTCGGTGAATACTGCTCCCGTCATAATACTCAGGATCACAAGCGCTAGAACTGCCGCAATCCAAAAATAAACGATAGCAATCTGCATCGAAGTCACGAAGGCCCTCGTGCTGAATTTCTTCTCACCATAAATTTTCTCAAAGAAATTCAGGGTGACGACGATGCCCTTCTCATACCAGTTAGTGGATTTCTGCCTGTACCGGCGCGCCAAGGTCGGATGTGAATGGACGTCCTCAATCTGCTCTAGAAGGCTTGCAGTGGCAAAGTACGCCGTCAGCTTTGACACGATAGGGACAACAACCAAGGCCAAAAAAAAAGCTGCAAGCCCAGCATTCGTCTCAAAAAATGGTATCAATGCAGATTGCATAAATTGTTGCCCAACACACTCAAAATACTACCAATCAAAGTAACCATATGTCTGTCGTCGGGCGCAAGTCTGGGCGCGCCTTAAATCTCGGCTCGCCACAATTGTACTGCAAGTTTTCTGCCCCACCGCACGCCCGCTTAACTTAATTTCTGTTAACCAAATACCCGTTCAGGCGGTGCACGGGTTGTGCACGGGTTGTGCACGCTTTTCACCCCCTCGATTTGGCTGTGTTTTAGCGCATTAACCCTTCGGGACGCTGCGCTCACGGGGCAGCAACACGGGACTACTACACTCGGGAAAATCCCACCAAAACCTCTGATAAATATAGATAAATTTTACGGATCACTCCGCCGCAAGAGGCTCCGCAACCTTGCGGCCGATCTCACAAATCTCCGCTGTGATCCCTTTGAGAACCCGCCGAAACGCCTCAAAGTTCCCGTTCGGGCGTATCATCTGCTCGTTCATATAGATCGAGCGGTCAATTTCGATCTGGATCGCGTGTTGTCCCTTTGAAGGCCGCCCGTATGTCTGGCAAATATAGGCCCCTGCAAAAGGTACATTGCGCACCACATGTAGCCCTGCACGGGTAAACGCCGCCTCGATATGATCGACAACCTCGGTGCTTGCCGAGGCGCCATGTCGGTCCCCGATCACCACTTCGGGACGGCGGATTGCCCCCCGCGCCGCAAGGTCCATTGCCTCATGGGGCATCGAATGGCAGTCAACCAAAATCGCCTCGCCAAACGCGGCTTTTGACTGGTCCAAAAGCTTGCCCAACATCTCGTGATAGGGCCGCCAGTAAATATTGATTCTGCGCTCCGCCTCGCTCAGGGGCAGCTTTCCACGATAAATCGCACGCCCCCCTGCCACCACGCGCGGCACCACTCCAAGCCCCGAAGCCACCCGCGGATTGTGCCCCCGCGCGCTCACCCCTTCAAACAATGCTGGGTCCAGCTCCTCAGGCGCGCGGTTCAGATCAATAAAAGCACGCGGCGCGCCCGCCGTCAGAAACGGTGCCCCACATTTGGGTGCATGCGCAAAAAGCCTATCTACAAAGGCATCTTCCGATGTTCGGATGGTGTGTTGGTCCAAAACAGTCTTGCGCAGAAACGTCCAAGGATAGTCCCGCCCGCTGTGCGGGGAGGCAAACACAACAGATGTTGTGCGCCGTTCAGGGTGGATCAAATCATAAGCAACACGCGGCATTCTGGCTCCAGTTTCTTAAGGGGAGTATAGGCCAAAAAAATGAAGCGTCAAAAGCTCTTGATCATATCTGCGACTCCTTTTATAGACACGAGGCGCTGGCGCGGGTTTCCGCGTCCCTTTTTGTTTTAAGGGACGAAAAAACCAAGTCAGTTCGGGCGATTAGCTCAGTGGTAGAGCACTTCGTTGACATCGAAGGGGTCACAAGTTCGAACCTTGTATCGCCCACCATGAACCATTCACCGCACGGGGGAGTTCCCTCGCGCACCCGCAAACCCAAAGGCGCAAGCCCTGCGCCGCGACCAAGGAGACGACCTCATGAAGGTTAGAAACTCACTCCGCTCGCTCAAGAGCCGGCACCGTGACTGCCGCATCGTGCGCCGCAAGGGCCGCGTTTATGTGATCAACAAAACACAGCCACGCTTCAAAGCCCGTCAAGGCTAAGCCCAGCTGAACGCAGCACTGCAAAAAGAGCCGCGCCTTTCGAGGGGCGGCTCTTTTCTTTTGGACTGACCCCATCCCCTTACATCAAAGCCCTTTATGTCCTATCATCTTGGAAAGATGAGTGATGCAATCAAGGTCTGAACTGGGCATGAGACGCAAGATATTTGGATGGCTTCTTTGCGGCGCACTGAGCGTGAGCAACAGCGCTCCCACTCTCGCCTGCGCCTTTCACGGCTACACTCCAAACCCAACACTCGTGGACCTTCTTATGATGACCGAGCAGGTTGTCATCGCAGACATAGACCCCTCTCAGCCAAACCGATACCGGCTGCTCGAAGTGCTCATGGGGCCCCATGTGTCGGACATACCAATCACTGTTTCAGCATCAGTCACCAAGACGATCTCGAAAAACCCTTCAGCACGTGTCCTACTGGCACGTGATGGCGCCTAGGGCCCTTGGCAAATGCTCAAAGTACTCGACAATAGGCTCCATCATGTTTTGAGCCACGTTATCGAGCGCCAGTCCGCGCTAATCAATGGCGGCGATGAAGAGCGCCTCACGCTGTTTGTTTCACTCTTGAATGATCCAAGTCCAGATGTTCACCAGCTTGCTTTGCAAGAGCTGGATCGCGCGCCATATAGCGCGCTTCAGAAGCTTATCATCCCAAATATAGCAGGGCTAAAACAAGAGATTGAAACAGGCGATGAGGGCTTAATGCCGATACGCGTTTTGCTGGCCGGTTTGACAAAAGACCAAAGCTACAAGCCTTTTATGATGGAAGAGCTGGCGATGGCTGTCGAAGGCAACGTTTCTTATATGGGCGCTTATGCAACTGCCCTAATCGAGCTGGGGGGCACGGACGCAGTTCAATATCTGATCGACGAGTATTTGACTGACAAGGCCCAGCCGCTCGATCGCAGGATCAAGATTCTCGAGGCCCTCTCACTTCAGCACAAAAATGCCGAACGCAAAACGAGACGTGCAATCGCCCGTGGTGTAGCGCATGAATTGCACCAGTCGCCGGAACTGAAAGACCCTGCTACGCGCTTCTTCGGGTTTCGCATTCGCTAGAGTGCACAAGCCAAAGAGGGCCTAGTCGTAGCTGCGTAGATCTTCGATCACCTTGCCGTCATTGGGCAGACTACCACGCCCAACAATCTCGATTTCACCCTTGAGCTTCAAGACTTCAGAAACAGACTTGGCATAGGCTACCGCATCTCCGCCCTCGGCTTCAACCATGACAGTCATCGCATCCATCTGGCCTTGGCGCTTGGCCACAACACGAGCTTTGAAAATCTCACTATGCTTGGCGACAAAAGCCGCAACCTGCTCGGGGCGCACGAACATACCTTTAATCTTTGTGGTCTGGTCTGCGCGGCCCATCCAGCCTTTGATGCGCATATTCGTCCGTCCACAGGGGCTCTGCCCTTCCATAACAGCGCTCATGTCTCCCGTAGCGAAGCGGATCAGCGGATAGTCAGGGTTGAGTGTCGTCACAACAACTTCGCCCACCTCGCCTGGGGCCACTGGATCGCCAGTTCCCGGGCGCACAATCTCTACGATGACACCTTCATCAACGATCATGCCTTCCATGGCAGACGTCTCGTAGGCAATCGTGCCAAGGTCTGCAGTACCGTAGCTCTGCAAACACATAATACCACGGTCTTTATATTCCTGACGCAGACTTGGGAAAAGCGCGCCGCCGCCGACAGCCGCCTTACTAAACTTCAACTTCAGGCCCATCTCTTCGGCCTTATCCAGAATGAGCTTGAGGTAATCGGGAGTGCCCACATAAGCCGTACAGCCAATATCATGCGCCGCCTGCGCCTGAAGCTCGGTCTGGCCAACACCAGCGGGCAGAACAGCCGCGCCTACAGCACGTGCACCGTTCTCAAACATCATCCCTGCTGGCGTAAGGTGATAAGAAAAACAGTTTTGGACAATATCACCCGAACCAATACCAGCAGCCGCCAAAAAGCGTCCCGCGCGCCACCAGTCATGGCTCATATTGCCAGGTTCATAGATCGGTCCTGGGCTCTGAAAAATATGCGCAAAGCCCGCAGCGCTCACGGCCGTCAGCCCACCAAAAGGTGGGGCCTTCTTCTGAGCAGCGCCAAGATCAGACTTGCGTAGCACAGGTAAAGACGCAAGTGCCTCCACCGTTGTGATTGCTGCCGCATCAACGCCTTCAAGACGGCTCCCATAGCCAGCCAGCCCTTGCGCCAGTGCTACTTGCTGCGGCAAACGCAGCGCAATTTCCGCAGCGCGCGCCTCGGCGGATCGCGTCTCCAACTCGTCGAAAAACTGGCCCATCTTGTAAACCTTCTTGTGCTCATTTGCGCCCAACTGGCGGCATGGTGCGGACATCACCCTCGCGATCAACGGGGTCTATATTCTTTCAAAACTCAGCTTGACTGCCTTAGCTGAGCCAGCGCTTGCGTCGACGATAGGAGCGCACATCGCGGAAACTTTTGCGCCCATCATCAGACATGCCGAGGTAAAACTCTTTCACATCCGGGTTTTCGCGCAGCTCTTTCGCTGGCCCGTCCATAACCACGCGGCCTGATTCAAGAATATATCCATAGTGGGCAAACCTGAGAGCTACGTTTGTATTCTGTTCAGCCAAAAGGAAGGTATACCCTTCTCCCTCATTGAGCTGTTTCACAATACCAAAGATCTGCTCAACAAGCTGCGGTGCAAGCCCCATTGAAGGCTCGTCCAAAAGGATCGTTTCCGGCCGGCTCATCAAAGCGCGACCAATCGCAACCATTTGTTGCTCTCCGCCCGATGTATAGCCAGCTTGCGAGCGACGGCGTTCCTTCAGGCGTGGGAAATAATTGTAAACCATCTCAAGGTCCGCATCGACAGCACCTTTGCCATCCATCCGCGTATAGGCGCCTGTAAGCAAGTTTTCCTCAACGGTGAGGTGCTCAAAACAATGCCGCCCTTCCATCACTTGTATTACGCCACGCTTGACCAGATCGGCTGGATCAAGGTGCTGCGTAATCTCGCCACGATAGCTCACGCTTCCTTTGGTGACTTCGCCACGCTCCGAATGAAGCAGGTTTGAAATCGCCTTGAGCGTCGTCGTCTTGCCCGCGCCGTTACCGCCCAACAGGGCAGTGATACCGCCTTTGGGCACTTTGAGCGAAACGCCTTTAAGCACAAGGATCACGTGATTGTAGATCACCTCGATGTTGTTCACTTCCAGAACGGTGTCGTTTGTTTCACCAGCATCCAGCATATCAGGGCTCGCTTATTTGAATTCGTTTACAGGATTGGCCGCCCACCCGTTTGAGCAGGCGGCCAAAAGCGCTTAGTTGCAGCGCTGTTCGATGTTGTTTTCAGCGGCGAACGCCTCTGAGTCTGCGGTGATCAGCGGCAGGATAACGTCCATGTCCGATGGTCCGAAGTCAGAGATCAGGTTCCACTTTTTGTCAGCTGCGTTCCACTGCGTGATCCCGCCGAGGCCTGGGCCACCGTGGTTTTCACAAGAAACGGCAAAGCTTGGCCCGAAGTTTGGCATGCCAAGCGCAGTCATCTTCTCTTCGGTGATCTCGAGCGCTTCCATACCGTCACGCATCATCGCAGGTGTGATCTGGGCTGTACCGTGGATTTCTTGCGCTGTCTTGGCAGCTTCTGCCGCAAGCATCGCAGCATACATACCGCGGTTGTAAAGCACAGTCCCGATCTGGTCGCCAGCGCCAGCCGCGAGGCCTTTGTCGACAACGTGTGTTTTGATGTCATCAAACACAGGGAAGTCTGAACCGACGTTGTGGAACGTTACCGATTTGTAGCCATTGGCCGCATCACCCGCAGGTGTCACATCGTGCTCTGCACCTGACCACCAGATACCAATGAAGTTTTCCATGTTGAAACGGATGTTCGCCGCTTCTTGGATCGCAACTTGGTTCATAACGCCCCAGCCGTACATGATTACATAGTCAGGCTTATCGCGGCGGATCTGGAGCCACTGTGATTTCTGCTCCTGACCAGGATGGTCAACTGGAAGAAGGCTCAGCTCATAGCCGTGCTTCGCCGAAAGCTCTTCCAGCGTGCGGATCGGCTCTTTGCCATAGGCAGAGTTGTGATACACGAGGGCCACTTTTTTGCCCTTGATGTCGCCACCGTTTGTTTCGAGCAGGTGGTTGATCGCAACAGATGCACCGTTCCAGTAGTTCGCTGGATAGTTGAACACGTGGCTGAAGACCTTGCCGTTTGCGGCAGATGTACGGCCATAGCCCATTGTGTGGAGTGGAATACCGTCAGCTGTCACTTTGGGGATCAGCTGGTAGGTGATACCTGTTGAGAGTGGTTGATAAACAAGTGCGCCTTCGCCTTTTGTAGACTCATAGCACTCAACGCCTTTTTCGGTGTTGTAGCCTGTTTCGCACTCAGGAACTTTGGTCATGATGCCGCCGATGCCACCATCACGCTCGTTGAGCATTGTGAAGTAATCTGCGTAGCCGTCAGCAAACGGGATACCACCCGCCGCATATGGGCCAGTCCGGTATGAGAGTGACGGGAACACAAGGTCCGCCATCACTGGGCCTGCCGCCATAACGGCTGCCACGGCCATAGTTGCTAGTTTCGTCTTCATCGGGGTCTCCTCCCTTGGTTTTTTCCGATGTTAGCCACAGCTATTACGCTGAAGCCCTTATTTGTTGCCCTGCCCTTAGTGTGGGAATGGCCACAACCGTAATTTCTCTTTCGCCACGCGCCACAGCTGGGCAAGCCCATGTGGCTCAGCGATGAGGAAGATAATGATCAACGCACCAACGATCACAAGCTGCAAGTGGGCCACAATATCTGTGGGCCAACCCATGCCGCCAATGGTCAGAGCATAAGCCATGAAGGCTGCGATGCTTGCAAAAATCCACCCCACACCAGCGCCTGCAATCAGGCTGCGCGTGCGCACAATATTGATCACAAGCATGACAAGCGCAGCCGCGAAAGCCGCTAAGAACACCCAGCTCATGACTGAAGAAAAGCCTGATATTTCATCGGTACTGTCTGCAAGCATCAGCTTGAGAAGAACTGGCAAGAGCACAAGAAAAGCCGCGCCTGCGAACGATCCAAAGATCGAGCCGAGACCTCCAATAATCACCATAAACAGAACGATAAACGACTTTTGGATACCAAAGGCTTCACCAACTTCAACAGCGCCGAGATAGACCGCAAAGAAGAGCGCGCCAGCGATGCCGATGTAGAAAGAACTTACCGCAAAAGCACTTAGCTTTGCTTTTAGAGGGTTCACACCAATGATTTCAGCGGCGATGTCCATGTCGCGAATGGCCATCCATTTGCGTCCAGACGCCCCACGCGTAAGATTGCGTGCAACGATCGCGCAGAGAGCGGCTATGACCAAGCAGAAAAGATAAGTCGCCCAGGCGTCAGTGCTCGGCCCCGTGATTGCGACCCCAAAGATTTCACGCTCAGGCGCGTTGATCTGACCGGAGGCGGAATAGTTATAAGCCCATGACCATTTGTTGAACAGCCAAACAAGGAAGAACTGCGCAGCCAATGTTGCAACCGCAAGGTAGAAGCCTTTGATGCGGAGGCTCGGCAGGCCAAACAGAACACCAACAACTGCCGTCACAAGTCCAGCAAGGATGACAGAGAAAAAGATATTAATAGGTGGGAGCGCATATTGCACACCGTCTATCCAGATATCGAGACCTGTCATGAACTTGTAGCAAGCATAGGCGCCCACGGCCATAAAGCCGCCAGTACCGAGCGACACCTGCCCACAATACCCAACAAGTATATTGAGACCAATTGCAGCGATTGAATAAATCAAGAACGGCAAGAAGATCGCATTCACCCAATAATCATTGATCAGGAAGGGAACCATCGCAAAGGCCACAAAGAGCACAAAATAGTAGCGATAGCGGTCAAATTTGATCGGGAAGGTTTGCCCGTCATCTTGATAGGACGTCTTATAGTCACCAGCTTCACGGTAAAACATCAGACTCTCTCCCCGTTTAGTTCTTCTTGATGGCTTAGGTCAGCGCGGTTCGCGCGCTTGGCGTAGCCTGTTGCTTCTGCGTGGCGTACAAGCTGGAGATAGGTCCAGATCCCGATGCCCGCTCCAATGGCAGCACATACAGCAGCCATGGTCATTTGACTTTCGTTGTCGACGTTCGCCGAGAAGGCGAGGTACCCAAAGGCCCAGAAGCCTGACCATGCCACCACGTTGATAATCGCAATGATTTTCATCATGGTGTCAGACCCTCTCGATGATCTTCTCGCCAAACAACCCTTGAGGGCGGAAGACGAGGAAAATAAGAGCGAGCACATAGGCAAACCAATTTTCGGTGGCCCCGCCGACCATTGGGCCAACGGAGAATTCAAAAAGCTTTTCACCGACGCCAATGATCAGGCCACCGACAATCGCACCCGGAATGGAGGTGAAGCCACCAAGCATAAGTACGGGCAAGGCCTTCAGAGCAATGAGTGAGAGCGAGAATTGGACACCTGATTTTGTGCCCCACATGATACCTGCCACCAGAGCGACAAAACCCGCGAGAGACCAGACCATCACCCAGATAAAGTTGAGGTTGATACCAACCGAAAGTGCCGCCTGGTGATCATCCGCAACAGCTCGCATGGCGCGGCCCTGTTTGCTATATTGGCTGAAAATCACGAGCGCCAGAACAAGGATAGCAGCAATCACAGTCGCAAACATATCAAGCTTATCGATGAAGAAGCCGTAGAAGTTTTCGTTACCGAAGCCCATCCAGCGCGTGCTGTCTTCAAGCCAGATGCTTGCACCCTGCGGTAGGCCGACATCGAGGTTTTTAATTTCAGAGCCCCACATCAAATCGCTGATACCTTCAAGGAAGTAGGCAAGACCGATTGTCGCCATGAAAAGAATAATAGGCTCCTGTCCGACAAGGTGGCGGAAGACGAACTTCTGCACGAGCCATGCCAGCAAAACCATAAAAGCAGCCGTCAGCAAAATGCCGAGCAGTGCAGGCAAATGCCAGCCGAAGTGGTGCACTTCCGTGCCAAACATCGCATTGATCAGATGACTGAAAGGCACCTGACCGTTCATTATTCCGACAAGAGTGGCCGCTGCAAAAAGCGCCATAACGCCTTGGGCGTAGTTGAAAATACCAGAGGCTTTATAGATTAGAACAAAGCCGAGAGCGACAAGGGCATAGAGAACCCCAGCC
>ENA-OWPI01000970-OWPI01000970.1-marine-metagenome-genome-assembly--contig:-NODE-970-length-34806-cov-8.611823_pt1 | contig 34806 bp, 23 predicted proteins | sample MGYA00238138_ERZ651775 | MGnify/ENA primary metagenome ERZ651775 (study PRJEB26906, sample SAMN06265043) | marine metagenome | isolation source: Helgoland LTER site | place: Germany:Helgoland, sampling...
CAACAAAGAAAAGCTGCTGAAGCTGCGAAAAAAGCTGACCAACAAAGAAAAGCTGCTGAAGCTGCGAAAAAAGCTGACCAACAAAGAAAAGCTGCTGAAGCTGCGAAAAAAGCTGACCAACAAAGAAAAGCTGCTGAAGCTGCGAAAAAAGCTGACCAACAAAGAAAAGCTGCTGAAGCTGCGAAAAAAGCTGACCAACAAAGAAAAGCTGCTGAAGCTGCGAAAAAAGCTGAACAACAAAGAAAGGCTGCGGAAGCTGCGAAAAAAGCTGAACAGCAAAGAAAGGCTGCGGAAGCTGCGAAAAAAGCTGAACAGCAAAAAAAGACAACGCCAGCTAAACCCAAAGCTAATTCGGAAGCCTTACCTACAAATTCAGGATCAGGTAAACCAAAAGCAAATACGCCAAATAAAAAAGGAAAAGGGCGATAGTCCTTTTTTCCTTTTTGCTATTGAGTTTTCATTTAATCTTAGTATGTTTGCAGACTCAAAATATATTGGACTATGGCAATTATTGGAAAAATTAGAGAAAAGTCTATTCTCCTCGTAATCATTATCGGTTTAGCATTATTAGCGTTTATTCTAACTGACTACAAATCAATGTTTGGAGTGAATGAAGGGGAATATGGTATTGGACATGTTTTCGGAGAAAAAGTCGATCAAGTAAGATTCAATTCATTAGAAGCAAAATATGGCGAAAATACTTGGAATTATTATGTCGATTCTTTAATCATGAATAAAGAATATGATGCCTTGGGTTTATCCATTTCAGATAAAGAATTTAACGCCTATCTGATGGCAGATCAGGGTTTCGGAGTTATAAAAGACCAATCTATTCAAGGATTATTTGTTGATTCCATTACAGGGAAAGTAACTGAAGAATCCAAAAAGTTAGGTAGAATTAAATTAAAACAGCAACTAGACCAGGCTAAAAAAAACAAAAAAGATTGGGCCGGTGTAAAAAGCTATTATTCCAATATCAGAAAACGCGAAAAGTACCTTGATATTATTTCTCAAGGAATTTATACCACAACAATTGAAGCGGAAGATGAATACAAAAACACAGAGGATAAAAAATCTATACGCTATATTTTCAAACCAACAAATTCTATTGAAGATTCTGAAATAAAGTACAAAGAGAGTGACCTTGTTCGATATTATGCGGACCACAAATATGATGCGAAGTATCAAAATGAAAAAGGCTATAAAGTAGTAAGATACTTTAATGTTTCAAATGCACCATCTAGCACAGACAGTCTAGAATTCTTTAATGAATTTAACGTCATGTCGCAAGAATTATCTGTTGCCGAAAACGACACCGTTTATTCAAATTTAAAAAGTGATTTGAAGCAGTCTTTTTTCAACGCCAGATCTACAGCTGTCCCTGAAAACCATTTTAAAGCAGAAGAACTTTTTACTTATCCTCCTGCTCTTGATACAATATTTCAATCTGCGGATATTGGACAAATCGTAGGTCCATATGCATGTGGTGACAAAATGAAATCCAAAACCAAAGGACTTAATTATTATGCTATTTCAAAGGTTATCGGTAAGACACCAACAAGAATTAAAGCAAGGCAGATCTTAGTTACGATATCGGCTAGCGACGATACTTTAACTAAAAAAAATCAGGCAGAGTCGTACCTAAATCAATTATCAAGCTCTGCTGACAGGGATATAACTTTCAATGCATTAAAAAGCAATTCAGCAGATCCGGTTGGAGAATATGATAACTTAACAGAATTATTCCTGAATTATCCAGAACAAAATAGGACAAGTTTTTACGGTGAAGAAATTTCAAGCTTTTGTACAAATTCTGCAGTTGGTTCCGTAAAACTTATTGAGACAGACAGAGGTTTTCATATCGTGGAAATTCTAGAAAGGGATAACTATTATTTACCTAAAGTTGCTTCCATCTATAAAGAATTCAAGCCTTCCGAAGAAACCATGTCTTTGAAAGAAAAAGAATCGAGCACTGTATTAAGTGCGTTGTACAGAAAAATCAGTAAACTAAACAGCCAAGAAAAGATACAAGCTTACTTTGATACCACTTTAATTCAAGGCGGTTATCAACCAAAAGCAGTACAACTTTTTGATAATTCCCCAGAAATTCCTCTAAATGTACTATCGGAACCAGCGGCAAACAAATTAATTCAAGCAGCGTATAAGTCAGGAGCGAAAGTTGGAACCCTTGTGGGAAGACCCGTTAGGGATAAAAACACTTATGTCATCGGCATGGTATATTCTAATAGACAAAAAGGAGCGCCTTCTTATGAAGAAATCAAAAAAGACATAAAGAAAGATTTTCTTACTGCTAAAAAGAATGAAATTATAGTAAAAAATTTCGCGGGAAAATCTTTGGAAGAACTTGCTGGATCGGAAAGTGTAAAACCTGCAGAGGTTTCATTTAAAAACATGAATAGTATCGATGCAGAAGTCATTGGTTCTTTGTTTTCATCAAATGGACCAAAAGAAAATGAAACCACTAACCCTATCAAAGGGGCTACGGGAGTCTATGTTATAACTGTTGACAAGGTAGTATCAGCTGCAACAATTAAAAGCTTTAAAGTGAAAAAAGAAGAAGTAAATAGAACTTCGATAATGCAGCTTGTAAGAAACCCTATGACTTATAATCAAAACAGAAAACCTTCTGAAGAGAATTATATCATCAATGGTTTATATGAAAGAGCAAATATAATTGACAATAGAAAGCTTTTAAATTTAGGAATTAGAAACTAATCTAATTCCTTATTTTAAAAACGTTGTTAAATCCTACTTTATAACCACTCCATCTCTCGTCAGCTTTGTAATAGTCAGTAGAAATGATTTGAGCATTCGACTTGAGTGCAGAATTCCACATAGAAAAGTCGTGATCTCTAGATTGAATAGTTCCTGCATCACTTCTTGTACGGATGACGTACTTAGCAGATTGTTCGCTTATACTGCTTTCTATTCCCATCGAGTGATTTCGTAATAAGAATGCGGTGTTCACATCATTTGGTTCACCGTAGTAAAACATCAAAGGTTGTTTAAACGACCTGTATATATGTTGATTATTCCCTTCTAAAATAAAAACAACCTTCCCTCTGCATTCAGATAAAAAAGGCCACCCCATATTCTCAACACGTTCGCTAATGCTTGCATATCCAGACTTAAAATCAGAAGGTTTATAAATATCATTAGGAGAAAATACAGCTGCGATTTCAGATTCTAATTTTTGATATGCAATCGTATCAAAAGGAATGCATTTTTTGAAACCCAAATTCCTTAACGTTTTTGATTCATCTGCGGGGTGAGAACCCTTGGCCTCAATATTGATAAATATGGGGATATGATTTGCATTTTTTTGACTCCATTCTTTAATCGCTTGTAAGCCATCAATTAGGGTGAGATAATTTGTTTCAAAATCGACATCTGAAATATGCAATAATTTAAATCCTGGGGATTTCATTGACCGGTCTTTCACTCTTTGCTTTTGGCCAAAAAGGAACAAATTGACTCTTCGCCTTCTATAATGACCACCTTTAGGATCATAGTTAACGTCTAACTCCACCCCCCTGACGCCATAATCAGTAAACTGTTCTTCAAAAGGCAAATGACCATAATCAATAAACTTTGGGTTATTTTGCTCTCCTAGTTTGTCTTGAAACTTGCTTAAAAATTTCAATACTTTGGGATGCGGTTTTTTCTTATAACTGTTATGAGATGCAATGATCCTTATATCGTTCAATCGAATTGAATCCATATTTTTCTGAGCTCTAAAGACAGAAATGGATAACAAAAAAAGTAAGGGTAAAATGGTATTTCTCATTATTTTCCTTTCATTTTTTGAATTAAGTAATTACGAATTTTTGATCTAAGGCATTCGTTATTTGATTTAAAAGATCTATTTTTTAATGAGGTCAAATCAAAATAACCATTCAAAACCTCTCCATCTTGAACTATCTTAAACTGCTTTATTCCCTTGTTCTGAATAACTGTATATAAATTATGGTTACTCCAGTAACTAGGATTCTCCAACATTTCCAAACAGAATGGAAACACATTGTTGGCATTCCCTTCATAACCATATAGCGATAACCCTCCTTGAAAATCATCATTTAAAGCAAAAACAGGCTCATTATTATAATTTGAATTAAGAAAATAGGGGGCCTCGATAAAAACATAAGAATCTCGAAGCTCATCTTTATTTAAAAGATCAGCATATTCTATTAATTTACCCTCTCGATGATCCCATGAACGGATCGAATTGATCGTTTGCATTTGCATAGACGCAAACCACAGAACGGCAATAATGTAAGACACGAAATAAAATCGTGATTTAAGTATATATAAACAAAATATAGCTATCAGAATAGAATAACATAGATGAGCAGGAAGCATCATTTTATTATAAAGTCCAAACGATACTGCAGGATAATTTGATACAACAAATATCAAACTACAAGAAGCCAATGTAATCAGCATCGAATAAATTAATCTTCTATTTAGATTAAATTCCAACTGAGACTTGATTACATAAATAAATGGAACTACAAGGACACTCAGCCATAATAGCGGTTCAGAATAAAAAAATGGAATAACCTCTAACAAGAGCATGGGTATTTCCACAAGAATAACCACGAAATAGTATATGGACTGCAAAACAGAATGTAATGATGGAGCAAACCCATAGATACCAGATTCATTCTGATATATTGGGCCTATTAAAAACTTAAAAACGAAATAAATAACAAATATCAAAATACTCCACCTCAATAATCTTGAATGTAAAACCTCCTTCAAGTTTCCTTTATAATTATAGGCAATAGGAAAAATAAATAAAGGAAAAACGATTTCACAAGATAACATAGCGAGCAGCCCAAATAATAGAAAATGAAAATACTTTTTCCGAGTAAACCCGCCATCAATATCTTTTAAATAGCCGAGTGCCAATAAATAGAAAAGCAACGATAATAAATAACCCATCTGAAAAAAATTAAATAGATGAGCCGTTGAAAAAACAGGAAGAGACATAAAAAAAAGAAAGATCCATATCGAACTTCCTTTAAAATAGGAATAGAATACTTTTCTCGCTTGAAAAACTATGGCAAACCAGAGTGAAATACGAACAACATTATAGAAAATATAATGCTCCTTAAATAGATGAAGCGTCGTCGTTTGTATTAAGCCATAAATAGGTCTAGACAAATGACCTGGTCTAGATAAGCTATACCCTAAATCAGTCCAGAAATTCGGAGCTAAATGACCTACAAGGGATAAATCATCAGAAATACCAAAACCCAATAAAAACAATAATGGTCCAAAAACAATCATGATGAGAATAATCCACCATATCATTGCTTTATTGAAAACCATTTTCATTAAATCAATTTAGCTTGTCAAACAATTCGCTATCTACCTCATTTGGAACCGTTACTTTCAATAAGGGTTCTTTTTCCATTGCTCTCAAAATAGCGAAATTTGCATTTTTATTTCGAGCCCAGCTCCTTCTTGCCACTCCGTTATTCACGTCCCAATGGAGCATCATATTTAGATTTCTATCCGTATTTTCGCTTCCATCCAATAACATTCCAAAACCTCCATTAATGACTTCACCCCACCCTACTCCACCACCGTTATGTATAGAAACCCATGTGGCACCTCTAAATGAATCGCCAATCACATTTTGAATCGCCATATCCGCAGTATATCGTGAGCCATCATAAATATTTGATGTCTCTCTATAAGGTGAATCTGTTCCCGAAACATCGTGATGGTCCCTACCTAAAATTACAGGACCTATTTCTTTATTTCGAATGGCTCGATTAAATGCCTCTGCAATTTTCATTCTCCCTTCAGCATCAGCATATAAAATTCTTGCTTTTGATCCAACTACCATCTTATTTGCTCCAGCACCCTTAATCCATTGAATATTATCTGCCATTTGTTGACTAATCTCATCTGGGCTATTCAATCTCATCTCCTCAAGTACTTCACATGCAATAGCATCGGTCTTTTCAAGATCACTATCTTTACCGGAAGCGCAAACCCACCTAAAAGGCCCAAAACCGAAATCAAAACACAAGGGACCTAATATATCTTGAACATAAGAAGGGTAAATAAAGTCTTCTTTATTTGAGGCAAGAATGTCTGCACCCGCACGAGAGGCTTCTAGTAAAAAAGCATTCCCATAATCAAAAAAATATGTTCCTTTATCCGTATTTATTTTAATGGCTTCTGCATGCCTCAAAAGACTCTCCTTGACTTTTTTCTTAAACAAATCAGGGTCTTTCGACATCATCTCATTTGATTCATCAAAGGTGAGTCCTGCAGGGTAATACCCTCCTGCCCAAGGATTGTGTAATGAGGTTTGATCCGATCCCAAATCAACATAGATGTCCTCTTGACAAAATTTCTCCCAAACATCCACAATGTTTCCAATGTAAGCCAATGACACGACTTCAAGATTTGTTTTGGCTTTTTTTACTCTATCACAGAGCTCATCAAGATTATCAATAATTTCATCTACCCAACCCTGATCGTGTCTCGTTTTTGCCGCTTTAGGATTAACCTCTGCCGTAACAGATATTACGCCAGCAATATTTCCTGCTTTAGGTTGAGCACCTGACATTCCACCGAGACCCGCTGTTACAAAAAGTTTTCCCTTATAATCATCTCTATTTTTTGCAATTTTTCTTATTGCATTTAAAACTGTTATTGTGGTTCCATGAACAATCCCTTGAGGACCAATATACATATAAGATCCAGCCGTCATTTGTCCGTATTGGGTTACGCCTAAAGCATTAAATTTTTCCCAGTGATCTTGACTTGAATAATTCGGTATAACCATTCCATTTGAAACGACCACTCTTGGTGCGTTTTTATGAGAAGGGAACAAGCCTTGTGGATGACCTGAATTCATGACTAAAGTTTGTTCCTCCGTCATTTCTGACAAATATTTCATGGTTAACCTATATTGAATCCAATTTTGAAATACTGAACCATTTCCGCCATATGTTATTAATTCATGTGGATGCTGTGCGACATCATGATGAAGGTTGTTTTGAATCATCAACATAATCGCCTTAGCCTGCTCGCATTGTCCAGGATATTCATCAATTGGCCGGGCATATATCTCATTTTCTGGACGATAACGATACATATAGATTCGACCAAATAAATCCAGCTCCTCCTTGAATTCGACGATTAATTCTTCGTGTTGTTCTTTTGGAAAATACCGCAAGGCGTTTTTTAAAGCCAACTTCTTTTCATCTGATGATAAAATTTGCTTTCTTTTCGGAGCGTGATTAATGGATTTATCATAATCCTTTTTCGGGGGAAGTTCCTTTGGAACTCCTTGTAATATTTCTTGCTGAAATGATATTGTGCTCATAACTTTATATTAGACTATAAAGTTATATGATTAATTAATACATGAGCATAACAAAACCATGCTTTTGAACTTCACTCCCTCCTTCAAAAACGGCGTTAATCTTATAAAAGTAGGTTCCTTCGTCAAGAACTTTATTATTCATGTTCGTTCCTGGCCATGTCCCTGCAGGATCAAAATACTCATAGACCTTATTACCCCACCGATTTAAAATAACACATTGAAACTCCTGAATCCCGTTATAATTTATAAAAAATTCGTTATTTCCTACCTCAGAGGATAATACAATAACATTCGGAGCATTCAAATCACAAAAATAATATTCGAGAGTTGCAACATCTTCTGAAGAACCACAGATGTGATTTAAGGTAACCGTATAATCACCTTCTGTATTTGCTTCAATTAAACTTCCAGTTTCTCCATTTGACCAATCAAAAGAGATATTAGAATTGTAACCCTCCTGTACAGGGTCTGATATTGCGAATGCCTCAAGTTGAGCAGAAGAACCACTACATAGACTCGTATCACTTGCAACAACAGTATAATTTGGAGGAAAATCTACGTATATCAATTGATCATAAAGACAAATTGGGTCCGAAAACGTTAAATCATATACCCCCCCAATACTCGTCGTAACCGTTGGGTTAATAGGATCTCCACTTATACTTATTTCTGGACTTGTACTTGACCAAGTTCCTCCGTTAGGCGCATTAAGTCCAGAAACTTGATACGTGTAATTACAGATTGCTGTATCATTTACAATATCCGGAATAGGCAAAATGGTGAAATTGCCCAGGACTGTATCGCATTGGTTTGACACCTCTAATACATAAGACCATGCCTGGTCTGAAACTAATGTTGGGTTCGTTGTTCCGTCACTCCACAAATAACTTATTTGAGTTTGATAACCATCATTGTATGGACTTGTAGTAACCTCTGGAACGATCTCATATCCAGAATTCTCACAAACAACTGTGTCTGGCATGGATAAATATAAATACGGTGGAAATGAAATATTTGCAGTATCCGTGACGTTGCATTCATTATCCGTAAAAATTACTTGATAATCGCCAGCCATGGAACTTGATATTAACGGGTTTATTATGTTTTCATTTGAAAAGCCAATTGTGGTATCTAAAGAGCTCCAAACCCCACCACTAAAAGAAACCGTTTCAGAAACTTGAAATTCCAAATTACAGGCGACCGTATCTGAGAAGATTTCAGGACCGGCAACAACTGTGAAAGAAACGGTCGTATCGTATGGACAGCCATAATTGTCCATTACATTAAAAACATAGGAATATGAACCTACTGTATTTGGCTGTACTACAATTAAAGTATCATTTTGGGTTGAGATAATAGTAGGGTCATTATTCCACCAACTCGTATCTGCAGAAGTTTGGTATGATCCTAATCCAGGAAAGTAAGATCCATCGAAAAATAATCCCCATTCAAAAATGTAACCATCGTCTACAGAAAGATTATCTTGAACGAAAATCGTCCAATTGCCATTTACGGGACAGCCAGCAAAACCTGCAAAAGAGGTTTCGGGCTGATAAGTATTACTTGGATCTACGGATGGCCCGTTATTCCCAAAATTGGGCGCAGGAATTGTATTTCCCCAATTTTGAGTCATTGGACCAATGTCATTGAAGACAGAACTAAAACAATATTCCCAGCCTTCTCCAGGGCCTCCACCTCCAAAATCATCTATAGGATCTCCTAAAAATGTATTTGTTCCCGACGTTCCTCCAGGAATTGCGCCTGGACTATATGAATTAACGAGTGCTACCGTTGTGCCATTAGGGCACTGCAGCCAAATCTCCAAATCTCCAGCGTATGAATGCTCCATGGTTAAACAAACCTGATTTAAATCTTGTGCACTCTGAATAGTAGCTCCTACAGGGAAACCGCCAATTGTAATGGGGGCTTGATATTGTTGACCTGAACCATCCGGTAAATAAGTCAATCCAGCAAAGTTTCCTCCAAGTTGAAACGATCCAGGAGGGATAGCGACACCTACTGTATCCTGAGGTGTAACACCACCAATTAGAGTCGTGTTTTCACCTAAACAAACAGAGTCTTGTAAAGGACCTGTTCCAATAAAACTTGGCGTTAAAGAAACTCGTATCTTACTTCTAACACGTTCGTTTTGTGGGAATTGATCTGTGATTTTAAGGTCAACCAAGAAACCAGATTGAGATGGTGGGGTTATCCATATCGAATCATTATTGGGATAGGTATTTCCATCAGTAACATCCCATTGAAAATCAATATCTGAATTGATGTCTTGGGAATATCCAAATCCTGTTGACTGCTGAGAATAAGGAAATATAGGGGTTGCAACAAACAAAATACTGTCACCAAAACACACATCTACAAAGCCTGTATCTACCGGGTTTAGTGCATCAGAGCCCAGTCCATTCACAAAAGCTTCCATATGTGCTTCAAATGGTTGATACTGGTTACCACATTGAACATTACCGAACCAACCTGCACCTTCATTCGCTCCATCTGATATAAACACAACAGTCAAACAACCACTTGGATTGTTCCATGAAGCCTGGTAAGTAAATCCATTTGGATCCGTAATGCTATTGTGGGCACCGAGTAATGGTGATGCTGTCGATGGTCCATCATAAACGTATATTGAATCTGATCCATCAATATCAAAAACAGATCCTGCATTAATACCAAATTGAATAGACATTTTAGTCCCAGTAGTCAAGTCGGGACAAAACACCATCGTTTCATTGTAGTTTGCTGGGTAATTACCCGCTTCACCGCCAGGATCAGCAAAGTTTTGACCAGCAGTTCCAAAAACATTACAATCAGCTGGACTATTTTCTGGAAAATCAGAATCGCCCATGTTTACTGTTTGTGCCTCACCCTTAGGAGTTCCAAACACAATTAAGAAGAAGAATATATTAATTAATCTCATTTCTCCTTAGATTTCTCAAAGTTCAGTACCCATTCAGATTTGACTACCACCATTTTATTCAGTTTTGGAGCATAAAAATATTGATTGAATGATTCGATTTTCACATTTAAATCAGTAAAAGATGGAATCTTATCAATGTTTGGAAGTTCTTTCAACTTCAGCTGACCATGCTTCTCTACATTGTATTCTGAAACATATGTTCCATGATCAAGGGCATAAACCAGAATCTCATATTTTTCGGGCTCAACATTTTTAAGTTGAGTCAACTCTTCTTTGGAATATGAATTTAATAGCGATTCATCAATCGTTTGGGCAAAAGAAATTGTAGAGAAAGAGAAAAAAAAGAATAGTGACAATATATTTTTCATAAGATTACTTATGTATTTGTTTTTAAACAACTCAATTTAAAACCACCGTATCTCTAAACTAGAGACCCTATTTTCGTTGAAAAGTTGCGTCATTTGTTAAAAGATATTTTATATACCAATGGTTTTTAAAATTAGCTTTGTAAAGTTAGCAATACTAATGAAAAGAAAAAAATTATGAACAAACAAGAATTAATAGAGGTTTCAACACAAGTCAGGCGAGATATCGTTAGGATGGTTTCAGCAGTAAAATCAGGTCATCCTGGAGGGTCTTTAGGCTGTGCTGACTTTCTTACTTTCCTTTATTTTGACTGCATGAAGCATAATTCAAAAGCTTTTGATATGGATGCTAAAAATGAAGACGTTTTCTTTTTGTCAAACGGGCATATTTCTCCTGTTTGGTATAGTGTTCTAGCGAGGTCAGGATATTTCCCTGTTTCAGAGCTTTCTACTTTCAGAAAAATATCATCTAGACTTCAGGGGCACCCGTCTACAGATAAAAATCTACCGGGGATCAGAATGGCATCAGGTTCTTTAGGCCAGGGATTATCCGTTGCTCTTGGAACAGCAGAAACTAAAAAACTAAATAATGATCCAAGTATCGTTTATAGTCTCCATGGAGATGGAGAATTACAAGAGGGACAAATATGGGAAGCAGCTATGTATGCTGCCTCTCGAGGTATTGATAACATTGTTGCAACCATTGATTATAATGGAAGACAGATCGATGGAGACGTGGAAGATGTATTGTCTTTAGGTGACTTAAATCAAAAATGGCAAGCTTTTGGATGGGATGTTTATGAAATGGACGGTCATGACTTTGATAACATAAGAGAAACATTGACAAACGTTAAAGCAGAATTAGGCAAAGGAAAGCCAATTTTGATTCTGATGAAAACAGAAATGGGTCAAGGTGTAGACTTCATGATGGGTTCACACAAGTGGCATGGAGTCGCTCCTAATGAAGAGCAGCTTGAATCCGCATTAAATCAGCTTACAGAAACATTGGGAGATTACTAGTGAAAAATACCATTCTAATTTTATTTATTGCTCTAAATTTCATGGCATTCAGCCAAGAAAAAACAAGAATACTTTTTATTCTTGATGCATCCAATAGCATGAATCTAAAATGGGATGAACAAACACGAATGGAGTCCGCTAAAGAAATACTTAATCAATCTGTAAAGGACTTAAACGGCATCCCTAATCTAGAAATTGCTCTTAGAGTTTATGGGCACCAATCCAATGTAACCAATACATATCAAGATTGTAACGATACTAAATTAGAGGTGCCTTTCGGCTCAAACAACACCGAAGCTATTCGACAAAAAATTAAAACGATTAATGCCAAGGGTGCAACTCCAATCGCTCGGTCACTTGAGGCTGCCGCTGAAGACTTTCCAAACGAAAAGAGCAGAAACTTTATAATCCTGATTACGGATGGATTAGAATCATGTGACAATGATCCATGCGCTGTTGCAACAAAGCTTAAAGAAAAAGAAGTAAAGGTGACTCCTTTTGTCATAGGAATAGGAATGGATCTTTCCTATTTAGAGCAATTCAATTGTATTGGGGCTTATACGGAGGCAGAGGATAAAAACAGTTTCCAAACCGTATTAAAAACCATTATAGACAAAGCTCTTTTAAACACAACCGTTCAGGTTAATCTCAATGACGCAAACCTAAAGCCGACAGAAACAGACGTAACTATGTTTGTTTATGAATCTGGAACGAATAATTTGATTCATACATTAACGCATACCTTAAACAGGTATAAGAATCCTGACACTCTAGTTTGGGACCCATTCATGACCTACGACATTCTCGTCAAAACGCTTCCGGAAACATTTATAACGAAGGTGAAGCTGCATGAGCATACACACAACACCATACAAATAGATGCCGCTCAGGGATTCTTAAGCTTAACGTCTAAATACAGCGCGTATAACGTGAACTACACCACACGCGTTTCACTTATAGACCATCAAAAAACAATCAATCATCAACAATTAAAAAGCACCGAGAAGTATTTAATTGGCAAATACAATCTTGAGGTTTTCACACTTCCGCGAACGTACAAAGAAATTGAAATAAAAGACAAACAAACTACCAGTATTGACATCCCTGCCGCAGGCACACTAGAGTTAAGATTAAAAACTCCTGCAACAGGTCAAGTTTTTGTATTAAGAGGCAACGAAAGTTATGAATGGGTTTGCAATCTTAATAAAAAGAGCACGAAACAAAAATGGAATCTGCAACCAGGTAAGTACAAAATTATTTACAGAGGAAAAAATCAATATTCTTCCTCTTACACCACAGAAAAAAGTTTTACAATTAAATCAAATAACACAATCTATTTAACCCTTTAATTATGGAAATATTAGGAAATAAGGACACGAGGTCAGGTTTTGGAGAAGGCCTTGCAGAATTAGGAGCTGAAGATGAGAACATTGTTGCTCTTTGTGCCGACTTAACGGGATCGTTAAAAATGAACGCCTTTCAAAATGCTTTTCCTAATCGCTTTTTCCAGGTAGGGATTGCTGAGGCCAATATGATCAGTCTCGCGGCTGGAATGACCATTGGAGGGAAAATACCTTTCACAGGAACTTTTGCTAACTTTTCTACCGGTCGTGTATATGATCAAATAAGACAATCTGTCGCTTATTCTAAAAAAAACGTCAAAATCTGTGCATCACATGCTGGATTAACACTTGGTGAAGATGGTGCAACACATCAAATTCTTGAAGATATTGGAATGATGCGAATGTTGCCCAATATGACGGTTGTTGTTCCTGCGGACTTTAATCAAACCAAACAGGCAACGAAGGCAATCGCCAAACATGATGGCCCTGTATACCTGAGATTTGGACGACCCGTAATGCCTATTTTCATCAAGCCAGATGCCAACTTTCAAATTGGTAAAGCACAAGAAGTATACAAAGGAACCGATGTGACTATAATTGCTTGTGGCCACATGGTTTGGAAATCCATTGAAGCAGTGAAGGTGCTGACTGAAAAAGGAATATCCGTTGAGCTGATTAACATGCATACCATTAAACCTTTGGACGTCTCTGCTATTCTCAACTCCGTTTCGAAAACAGGATGTGTTGTTACCGCAGAAGAGCATATGGCGAATGGAGGCTTAGGCGAGGCGGTAGCTCAAGTTTTATCAAAAAACCACCCTTGCCCACACGAATTTGTTGCAGTAGATGACTCTTTTGGGGAAAGCGGGAAGCCTATGGACCTTTTGGATAAATACGGATTAGGAAGTGCCAATATTGTAGAAGCAGTTGAAAGAGCAATCGGAAGGAAAAACTAAACAGAATGATTTACAATTGAAAGCATTCCTTCAAATGAACCTATTTTCGGAAGACAACCATTGATTATCAGAAAGCAAAAACCTTTTTTTAATTCTTGATCTATTGAAATTGATGTATGAGAACCGTTAGATGTCCGGGACTAATTGGGATTTTTGTATACTCTAAATAGGTATAAAGAGGTTTCATTAATAAGTAAATTGCCTTTCATTAAAAACTGTATAGAAAAAAATTATATTTGTTTAGCAAAGGTTCATCCAATGAAGGAATATCAACCAATACATGTACTTTTTTTTCTTTTGTTTACAGCGATGATTCTTCTTCCTATTGTCTATTTTGCTCCAAAAGATGGCTATAATGTTTTCGGAATAAACATTTCTTTTTTGACTTGGGAAAAGCTATTGAACCCCGTCAAACAGGAGCATAAAAATCTTGACTTTTTAAATGAGGTCAATATCAATGATAATTTAGATCCGGAATTCTTAAAAAATGCAAATTCAGACTCCATTTCCTTAGGGCTTCCAACTAAGGACACCGTTTTGGCCGTTAAAAGCAAAACAAAGCTCCATATGAACGAGATTTCAAAATCAAATTTATTCTCTTTCTTTTCGGAACTTTCAAGTGTTTCTAAAAAAAGTAAAAAAATAAATATATGTCATTACGGAGACTCTCAAATTGAAGGGGACCGGATGACTGCGTTTATTCGACAGCGTTTACAAACCCAGTTTGGAGGCGCTGGACCTGGGCTAATTCCTACAATAAATGCTTACAGTACAATTTCGTTTAAACAAAAATATTCAGCTAATTTTAAAAGAAAAATTCTATTTGGGAAAGATAAACTGTACAATAACAAATATGGAATTATGCTATCCTCTGCCATATTTGAAGTCGATAGCTCAAATTCTCGAAAAGGAATTCAAACCGAAGCATGGATAGAAATAAATCCCTCAAACGTAGCTTATTCTAGATGTAAAGCCTACAACAACTTATCTGTTTATTACAACTCTTGTAACGCACGTTGCTCTATAGAAATCTACAATAATGAACAGCTTATAACCAAAGACACCCTTAATTCCGATGGTTTGCCCCATGCTTTTAATTGGAGATTTTCAAGTACCCCAGAAAAACTTAAAATCGTATTTAAATCAACTCAAAGTCCTATTATTAATGGAATTTCAATAGAAGGAGACATCGGTGTTCAAATGTCAAATATCGCGATGAGAGGTTCCTCAGGCACAAGTTTTGGAGCAGTAGATTACGGATCAATGTCATTTATGCATAAAACATTGAATACCAAACTTATTATTTTACAATTTGGAGGGAACTCAGTACCCCATTTTAAAGACAGTAGTGCCGTGAAAAATTATGCCTACAGATTTAAAAAACAAATAGAGTATGTACAACGCTGTTCAAGAAATGCGGCAATCATTGTAATTGGCCCAAGCGATATGGCGCAATACAAAGAAGGGATCTACTCAACCTATAAATTTTTACCCTATTGTGTTCAACAAATGAAAAAGCAAAGTTTGATAGCAGGAGCTTCGTATTGGGATTTATATGATGCCATGGGTGGGAAAAACTCCATGTTTGCCTGGGTCAACAATGGACTTGCCGGAAAGGACTACGTGCATTTCTCAAATAAAGGAGCGAGTAAAGCATCGCAATTATTTTACAACGCTTTCATTTCTACTTATAAACAATGGGAATACAACAATTTATCAATAAATAACAAAGCTGATGATAATCCGGAATAAGCTTTTTGTATTTATTGTATTCATGTTACCGAATATCTATTTTGGTCAAGAAATAGAAATTGGAAATGAAACGGTTCTCCCGAATACAATTTGTATTGACACCAATGCCCTAAACCAATTTCAATTTATCAATTTTGATGAGAATTATTTTCAATTCCCATCTGTTATGAGTCCAAATTGGAATCTATTCTATCAGAATTTAGACTCTATGATTCTTTGCAAGGATCGTAAAATGCAATTTTATCATATTGGAGGTTCACATATTCAAGCAGACATTTATACACATGATTTTAGAAACTTCATTCAATCGAACTGGCCAGGTTTAAGAGGAGAAAGAGGCCTCGTATTTCCTTTCAACTTGGCAAAAACAAACAATCCAAGTAATTATCGGTTCACCTCTACAAACTCTTGGGATGGTTACCGAAGTGTCATTCATAGACCTAAATTCATACACTATGGAATTACGGGTGCCGCTATTTCATGTACTGACTCCTTAATTGAATTAAAATTCAAACACAAGAAGACCAGAGTAACACCTCCCATTCATGCAATGAGAATTTATCACAATAGGGGGCTTATTCCTTATGAATTCAACTTTGGTGATGACGAAATCTTAATTCAATCTGTACGGCGTTGTGCAGATAAGGGATATACTGAAATTAGATTTACAGACCCTATTGAATCAATCGATATGCAGCTTGCTCGGGTCTCAAAAAAGTCATTTCGACTGGATCTCTATGGATTTGAATTACTTAATGATTTACCAGGCATTTCGTACAATTCAATTGGGATAAATGGTGCTGGACTATATACCTATTTGGATAATGATAACTTTCTAAGAGACCTAAAGCTATCGCCACCAGACTATTTTGCGTTTTCTGTTGGAACCAATGACGCTTTTGTTCCTTACAAGGATTTTAAACCGCAAGTGTATCGTAAAAATCTAAAAAAAATGATGGATATTGTTTTAGAAGCAAATCCAAATTGTGCGATTTTATTGACTGTGCCAAATGATTGTTATTACAAAAAACGTTACCCAAATAAAAACACAGACCGACAGCGGGATGTTATCATTGAACTTGCAAGAGAATATCAATGTGGAGTATGGGATCTATATGGCTTTATGGGCGGATTAGGCTCTTCTAATACCTGGAGAGAGGAAGGATTAATGAGGGATGATTATGTTCATTTTACAAAAGAAGGATACCATCTAAAAGGAGAGTTATATATTGATGCCTTTTTGAAGTATTTGAACTTAAAAGAGTGTTTAAAGCAAATTGATAAATCAGGAAAATGACGAGATTCAATGGCCTTTTTACTTTTGACGAAAATCATCCACTGATATTTACCCAGCTTGATTTTTGGATCTTTTTTCTTTTGGTGCTCGCGATATTTAGCTACATCCACAAATACAAACTCACAAGAAGTGTATTTTTATTCGTTGTTAGTTTATTCTTCTATTTTAAAACATCCGGGTTACTCGTACTGTTGCTTTTTTCCAGTATAGTTATCAATTATTTTATCGGAAAGGGGGTTTGGAATACCCGTTCCCAAATCAAAAAGAAAGGATTCGTAACCCTTTCGGTATTGTTTAACATTCTCACCCTCGGATACTTTAAATACGCCTATTTTTTCACAGAATCTTTTAATAAAATGTTTCATACGAAACATGAAGTCTTCAATGTTTTCGCCCAAATGGGTAACAGCATTTTTGGTGAGGGTTCATTTGTTGACTATATCGTTCTGCCCGTGGGGGTTTCCTTTTTCACGTTTCAAAGTATAAGCTATGTTGTTGACATATACAGAAAAGAAGTAAAACCCGTTAAGAATTTCTTTGATTATGCATTTTTCGTCAGTTTTTTTCCGCAGCTTGTTGCGGGTCCAATTGTTCGAGCAAGAGATTTCATCCCACAGATAAGACAACCCTTTCAATTAAATAAGACAGATTTTAGCTGGTCCATTATACAAATTGTGAAAGGCTTTATTAAAAAAATAGTTTTGGCAGATTATATTGCCATCCATTTTATCGATAAGGTGGTCGATGCCCCAGAGGCTTTTCCTGGATTTATAAGTATTCTGGCCATGTGGGGCTATTCTCTACAGATATATGGGGATTTTTCTGGATATACGGATATTGCCATTGGAGTTTCACGACTTATGGGATTCAAATTATTGGAAAACTTCAATTCTCCATACAAAGCAATAAGCGTTGCCGACTTTTGGAGAAGGTGGCACAAGTCTTTAGGCTCATGGTTAAGGGACTACCTATACATCCCATTAGGAGGCAATCGAAGCGGTGGCATCGGCACCTATATTGCTACCATGGTCATATTAATTTTCATGATATTTATCACGCAATGGTATTGGCTTCTGTTTATTTATTTGGGCTTATTAATTACTTATATTGGAATATCTCTAATTTTTCCGGGGTTCAAAAAGCATGTACATCGGGATCTAAACCTTCTTATTACCATGGTTATTGGTGGACTATGGCACGGCGCAAGTGAAAACTTCGTCATATGGGGAGCCATGAACGGTGCAGCATTGATTTTCTATAATCACTGGAGAAAAATTAGCCCTTATGAAAACTCATCTGGTCTCATCACTAGATTTTGGCGGATACTAATAACATTCAATTTTATTACATTCACGCGAATCTGGTTTAGACTCGAAGATGACGGAGCTCCGATAAATATGCTCAACCAAATATGGTATCATTTTGACCTCAATACTGAGACCTTCAACACCTTAATGATTGGGTTTGACACTGCTCTTTATATTATGGTATTTGGATATGTTTTACATTGGCTTCCATCAAAAATTAAAGATTTTGGCGAAAGAAAGTTTACCCGTATGCCAATGGTTTTTCAATCAATTGCAGTAGCTATAATACTGATTATCATATATCAAGCCTTTTCAGACACGTTTAAACCTTTCGTGTATTTTCAATTTTAAGTCAGAAATATGCTCAAATACTTGACAAACGGGTGTTTCATATTGTATCTTTGCACACTTTCACTATAAAATCAAAATTCGTTCCCTATGAGTAAGATGAAATTATCGGAATTCAACTACGAACTTCCAGAAGAATTAATTGCAAAATATCCTAGTGAAAATCGTGATGAATCCAGATTAATGGTTGTTCATAAGGACACGGGTAAAATTGAACACAAGTTATTTAAAGACCTTATCACCTATTTCGACGAGGGAGATGTAATGATCATGAATAACACTCGTGTTTTTCCTGCGAGAATGTATGGGAATAAAGAAAAAACCGGAGCTAAAATTGAAGTCTTTCTTTTAAGAGAGCTAAATAGAGATAGTCTACTTTGGGATGTTTTGGTTGATCCAGCAAGAAAAATTAGAATTGGTAATAAGCTTTATTTTGGTGAAGACGATTCTTTAGTTGCTGAAGTAATTGACAATACGACGTCTAGAGGCAGAACTTTGCGTTTCCTATTTGATGGACCTTACGAAGATTTTAAAGCTAAAATAACCCAGCTTGGAGAAACACCACTTCCTAAGTATATAAAAAGAGACGTTGAAAAAACAGATGAAGAACGTTATCAAACGATTTTCGCAAAAGTAGAAGGAGCTGTTGCAGCACCAACTGCCGGACTTCACTTTTCAAGGCAATTATTAAAAAGACTTGAACTAAAAGGTGTTGACATGGCTGAAATTACCTTGCATGTTGGTCTTGGAACTTTTAGAGCTGTTGAAGTTGAAGACCTGACCAAGCACAAAATGGATTCAGAACAGGCATCAATTGACCAAGAAGCTGCAGATATCGTTAACAATGCCAAACGAAATAAGAAAAGGGTCTGTGCTATTGGCACAACTTCAATGAGAACCATTGAAACAGCCGTTTCAACAGATGGTTTTTTAAAACCTTATGATGGATGGACCAATAAATTTATTTTCCCTCCCTACGAATTTAAAATTGCCAATTGCTTGGTAACGAATTTCCACACACCACTTTCCACTTTATTAATGATGATATCAGCATTTTGTGGTCACGAAATGATGCAGAAAGCATATAAAGAAGCAATAAAAGAGAAATATCGCTTTTACTCGTATGGAGATGCGATGTTGATTATTTGATGTTTACAATATTTTCATCAAGCTTCCAAACGCAAGATAAAGTTTGTTTTTTTTCCTTTACCTAGGAGAATGTATTTCTGATTGATTAAATCTGATTCACTCAGTGAAAATTGGTCGTTGACCTTTTCTTTATTTACAGATATTGAATTTGCCTTAAGCTCTCTTCTTGCTTCTCCATTTGATTTTAAAAAACCCGACATCAAAACCAGTGCATCAACTATTGAAATACCATTTGTGATGTCTTCTTTATTGATATTTGCTTGAGGAACACCACTAAAAACTGCTAAAAAATCTTGATCTGAAAGTGAGATCAAATCTTCTTTGGTGGATTTTCCAAATAATATTTTTGAAGCATTAATGGCTTGTTCAAGGGCTTGCGGTCCGTGAACTCTCACAGTAATGTCCTCGGCTATTTTTTTCTGCAAAAATCTTTGATGTGGAGCTTCATTGTGAGTCGATTGAAAAGACACAATCTCTTCTTTAGAAAATAAGGTGAATATTTTTATAAAATTAGAGGCATCTTCATCAGAAACATTTAACCAATACTGATAGAATGCATATGGAGAAGTCTTATTGCTATCCAACCAAATATTTCCACTTTCAGTTTTACCAAATTTAGAACCATCTGCCTTTTTTATCAATGGAGTAGTTACGGCAAATGCAGAATTACCTGATTTTCTTCTAATCAATTCTGTCCCTGTAACAATATTCCCCCATTGATCTGAGCCACCTAATTGAACGATGCAGTTTTTATGTTGATTCAAATAGTAGAAATCATAACCCTGAACCAGCTGGTATGTGAATTCAGTAAAAGACATTCCTGTGTCTAACCTTGACTTTACAGAGTCTTTAGCCATCATGTAATTCACCGAAATATGTTTTCCAACATCACGTATGAAATCAAGAAAATTCATTGACTCAAACCAATCTCCATTATTAACGACTTCTGCTGCATTTTCTCCTTTAAAGCTCAAGAATTTCTCTAACTGACTTTGAACGCCCTTAATATTTAGCTCAATGGTTTCTTTATCTAAAAGATTTCTTTCTTGTGACTTACCTGAAGGGTCACCAACCATCCCTGTAGCCCCACCAATAAGCGCTATGGGCTTATGCCCTGCTCTCTGAAAATGAACAAGGGTCATGATTTGAACCAAACTTCCAATATGTAAAGAGTCCGAGGTCGGGTCAAAACCGATATAACCGGAAGATGAATTTTCCAATAAAGCTTCTTCGGTTCCCGGCATGATATCATGTATCATTCCTCTCCATCTCAATTCTTCAATAAAATTCATTTTATACAGTTAAGTCCTTAAATATTTCTTCTAGTGATTTACTTTCAGATTTTAAAGTCATCAAAATCATATTGTTTTCTTGAGCAAAACGGGATACATTAATCTTCAATTCCTCCATTGATGTACCTTTTAATAAAAAGCCTTTTTCATATTCTTCAACACCAGTAAGCCCTTTAACCTTCTTTAATTGAGATTTACTTACTTCTTGCTGAAATTCAACAAATAAATATTTTCCAGAAGCGTCTTTCTGTAATTCAGCAGTCGTTTTATTGGTAACAATCTCTCCTTTTGAAATAATTACAATTTTATCACATATCGCCTCGGCTTCCTGCATGATATGCGTTGATAACATCAATGTTTTCTCTTTACCAATCGTTTTTATAAGCTCACGGATTTCGACCAATTGATTCGGGTCTAGTCCAGAAGTTGGCTCATCTAAAATAAGTACCTCCGGATCATGTATAATCGCCTGGGCCAAACCAACTCGTTGTCTATACCCTTTGGATAAAGCTCCAATTTTTTTATGCTGCTCAACTTCCAAACCAACAGCATCAATCATCTCTTTGATTCTGTTTTTTAAATTGGGAACTTTGTATATTCTACCAACAAACTCAAGGTATTCTTTGACATACATATCAACATACAAAGGATTGTTTTCTGGAAGATAGCCGATCTTTTGTTGTGCTTTTAAATTATCAGTTCCAACCTTTAATCCAGATACATAAATTTCTCCTGAAGATACTGGGAGGAAACCTGTTATCATCCTCATCGTTGTACTCTTACCTGCACCGTTAGGGCCCAAAAAGCCAACAATTTCTCCTTTATTTACTGAAAAAGAAATATCCTTAACAGCAGCCTGTTCTCCAAAATACTTAAATACGTTTTTTACCTCAATAGACATAATTAGAACGAAATTAAACAAATATATCAATCATTCTTCTTGGAAGGTATTTGAATAGAATACAAGGCCGCAAAGAAACTAAATAAAGTAATGCCAGTTTGGGTTTCTAAAGTGTCCTCAAATAAGAAAGTAACCATCATTAGTACCATAAAAACAAACCCCAGAATTTGCCCATATTGTAACTGAGCTTTAACGTATAAAAAGAGAATTGCAAGGAATAGAATCAAGCCCAAAACACCAAAAGTCAATAAAGTAGTTAAATACGTATTGTGTGCTCTAATCTGATTAACAGGGAGAAGTTTTGAATTGTTTTCGTTATACTTCTTGGTAAACGCGTCATCAACATCTCCAGTTCCCACTCCAACGATTGGGTGGTCTCTAAAGATTTCGAGTCCGGATTTCCAGGCCTCAATGCGTTGTAATAATGAATGTCCGTTTGGGTCATTTGTATGATGAATTTGATATTTCAAACCCTCGACTCTTCCCCAAAAACCAATTTTCATCTCTGCAACATTAGCCATCCCATTTTCAATCGCTTTGATTTCTTTGTTGTTTAATGACTGAACACCACCACCATTCTTTTTTAATCCTTTTGATTCTAAAAAGCGAGACAGTGTATATTTGAGGTTTTGGTCTTTATTATCCAAGCCCTCAAAAGACATATTGGACTTTTTATCCCATTCAGACTTCATTCCGATGAAATCAGCTTTACCTGAACTATTGTGATCTGGCTCTGAAAACAATGAACTGATTAAAAAACCAATACCAACGGAGCACGTCAGGATCAAAAACCATAACGATTTAATTTTTCTCTCTGCAATAAGTCGAAATAAAACATAGGCAAATAATATGGTTATGATAGAAATTAAACCTGTTAAAACTTGACTTATGTAAGTATAAAACAACAACCAAACGATAAGAGGAATAATCAAATAGAAACCTTTTTTAGAGGTGTTCATCTCAAGAAGTATTGGTATTCCAAAGGCAATCATAATACCATATCGTATGTGAGAATTAAATCGTGACATTTCTCTAATCTCATTAAAAGAAAAATGATTTGGAAAATAAAAGTAGGAGACGGCATTAATAATACTAGTAATAACCAATGTAGAAATAAAACAAAATAAAATCATCCTGTAACTTTTACTTAAACTTATGGGCTTCGACAGTACAATAATAGGCACGGCTATTAACGATAATTTTCGTCTCAAATCATTAAAACCATAGTCTAAATTATCACTCCAAAACAAAGCTATTGCATGAAAAAGAAAGAAAAGAAGAAGAAGAATAAAAAATTTATTATTCTTTAAATTATTATAATAGGCTTTAAAATCGCCCTCTATAATAAGGTTTAATAAGCCAATTAAAATAGACATGGACATTAGGAACTTGCTACAGACAATTCCTACTGCAAAAAGACAAAGCACGACTAGGTGCACATAATGATGAAAGAATATGGGCCTTTTAATTTGCACTATGGATTGAGTAGTTTACTGTATTCCGAAGAACTTTTTAATATTCTTTTAGACTGGTTCATTGCATCACTAAATGAAAATGAATGAACTGTTTTTCCTTTCTGAAAATAAAATCTCGCAACTATTTCATTTTCAATTAATGGAACTATCTCTATTTTGTAGCGTTCCAAATCCGTAATTAAATCTCCTTTTAACTTTTTCTCGAGAGTCAAAAACTCTGATTTAATGTCGCTATAAGCACTGTCTTTTTCTAAGATTTCTTTTATTTCTAGTAACTTTTTTTCAACGGTTGTAGAATACTCGAAATCCGGCCGGTTTTCAACATATGAAATAAAATCATTGTAAACATTTTCCTCTAGCTCAAATTCTTCAGGTCGTGAGATTGAATCAATACCAGCTACATATTGATTCACAAATTCAAAAATGAGGTCATTGATAATGATCTCACTTGTGAGCTCACTATATGCCTTTTTTATCAATTGAACGTCTGGAACAATTCCTCTTCCATCAATGACATCTCTTCCATTTTTTGTTTTAAATGTTCTTATTAATGAATCCGAAATTTCTTCTGGAGCATTATCCATATTTCGGTCATAATATTCAAGCCTTTGAACACAACGTCCAGAAGGGGTGTAATATTTAGAAATGGTAACCTTTAATTTTGACCCATATTTTAAATCATAGGTTCTCTGTACCAAACCCTTCCCAAAGCTCTGCTGACCAATAATTACAGCTCTATCCATGTCCTGAAGACTTCCTGCGACGATTTCACTTGCTGAGGCACTGTTTTCGTTAATCAAAACAACCAATGGAATATCCGGAAATAAAGGCACCTCTCTTGTTATAAACTCTCTATTTTCTTTTTCAACTCTTCCTTTGGTGTAAACCACCAATTCTCCTTTTGGGACAAATAAATTCACGATTTTAACGGCTTCAAAAAGAAGCCCACCACCGTTATTTCTCAAATCCAATATCGCATATCTCATACCTTCATCCTGTAGCTTTTGATATTCAGATTGAACACTTTGAAATGCAGTTTGCGAAAAACTTGAAAGCTTTACATAAGCAATCTGGTCATCAATCATTCCTGAATATGGGACATCAGGTATCTTAATTTGTTCACGTTCAACATTAAACATGATGACATTATTCCCTCTTTCCACTTCTATTTTGATCGAGGATCCTTTAGGTCCCTTTAAAGCAGTTGAAACCTCTTCAGAAGTTTTGGCCGCCATTTGAACACCCTCAATAGAAATGATTTTGTCACCGGCTTTTAATCCACTCGTCTGAGCTGGTTTACCTTCATAGGGCTCGACAATGTATGTAGCCCCTTTAATTGAGCGAATCAATGCACCTATTCCTCCATATTCACCGGTAGTCATCAATCTATAATCCTCCATATTGGACTCATGGTAAAAAACAGTGTACGGATCAAGCTCTTTAAGCATGGCATCAATAGCGACTTTGGAGATTTTGCCCGTTTGAGGTTCATCAACAAAATACAATTCTAGATGCTCATGAACCTGGTCAATTAACTCTAGGTTTTTTAAAATCTCAAATTCCCGAGATTGACCGAAAGCTTCTTTTGACTGAACAATAAATAAACTGGTAATCAGAAAAAAATAAAATTTTATCATTTTGAGTCTTGGATTTTATTTAACAAATGAATCAGGTGTTTTTCAAGATCACAAAAGTCTAATTTTTCATTAGAATTGTAGACTACTGCGTAAAGCACCGATGACTCCGAAGAATTGTTTTTTTGAATTAAAAGCGTTTTGCTTTTGCGAAGCACTTCCCTAATACATCTCTTAATATAGTTGCGATTAACAGCCTTTTTTATCTTGCGTTTTGGGACAGAAATTAAAACCTGAAAAGGAACGTCAATAAATGGTATTTCTTGATGTAAAATGGTGAAGACAGAATTTCTTACTCGTTTACCCCCATTAAATAGGTCATCGATTGCTGTTTGTCTTGATAAAACAAGTGATTTGTCAAAGGTATTATCCATGTAAATCTTTTATCAACTTATTTCTTCATAATCATCATAATCAGAATCATTTTTATGGCCCCTAGAAAGTATGGCTTCAGAAATATACTGAAAAGCATTAACAGTTTTAAAAAGTATTCCTACCAGAAAAAAGAAACCGATGATCTTAAAAACCCAGCCGATTATTGCTGTTGATTCAATATCTAGAATACTTTCTTTAAACCAAAATGCCACCTGATTATTTGCTATATCTGGTCTCAAAACGAATCCAATAAAAGCCAAAAGTGACAAGACAATAACAAGAATTTCATACTTGGGATTAAACTTACTTGAGGAAGAACCAATGCCCATTCTCGACAGCATCATTACATTCTTTTGATTTTTTTGAAATTTCCCAATAAAATAGAGTGTCAAAATAAAAATTATAGGATATAAACTAGCTATCGCTACATCTCCACTATTTATGTCTATCGAGAAAAGAAATATGACATTCACTAAAAATATATACTGGATCCCTTTAAAAAAATAGGTTTCGCCTATACTTCTCGACTTTCCTGCATTTAGAAGCATAAACCCCATGTCAACAAAAAACCAAAGGAACCCATATATTGCAAAAAAAACCCCTAATTGAAAAGTAAGTGTGAGAATTTCCATTTTTACCTAATTTGAACCATCAATCTTATCTTGACCATTTCTGTATCAAAGGTAATACTTTACAAATGGGAGACTATAAAGTTTAATTGAAATTAACAAGAATTTCAGGATTAGTCAACTACTTGAATGACTGTTCTTCGGTTCTTAGTAAATTGGTCTTCGGTGCAACTATCACAAATCACATCGGGTTCGTCTTCTCCTTTGTACCCTCCTGTAACGAGGGATCTATCAAAACCTTTTGACACCAAATAATCAATGGTTCTCTCCATTCTTTTCTTTGATAACCAAATATTATATGATTTTGTATCTCTCCTGTCACAATGAGAAACTACTGACAGTTTTACACCCTCTTTGTTCGAGAACTCACCAACAAATTCTTTCAATGTGGATGTGTTCTTTGAATTATGGAAACTAGAATTCAAATCAAAATAAATAATCGTTTCAATGGGTTCTTTTTTAACCTCTACAATTTCAATTATTTCATCTGGTTGATTTATTGGTACAAGAACTTCTACATTCTGATCTGCAGCATCAGTAACGATTACGGTGTATTCTCCCTTTACAAGTCCCTGAGGATCCTCGATTTCACTACCGTTCGACCACTTATAAGAATATGGAGGCACTCCACCCTTTGGGGTTAAGTCTATTTTACCATCTGAACCTTCAAATACAGAAACATCCGTGCCCTCTGCTGACGCAAATAAAGGAGGTATGGGAAGAAAAGAAGAATAATAGATATCGCTCATTTCTGCATCACGATTGCTCGACCAATAAAAAAAGTGATCAAATATTGTAAAGTAGGCATCAAACTTAGGTGAGTTAATTACCCCGCCTAAATTTACTGGCTCAGACCATGAATCCCACGTATCACCGGTCCGTAAGGAATAAAAGATATCAGCATCACCGTAACCACCAAATCCGTTAGAAGCAAAATAGAGAGTGTCATCATTATCGGAGAGAAAAGGAGAAATTTCGTATCCTGAAGAATTTACATTTGAACCTAAAGAAGCTGGAGCCGTCCATTTATCATCAATGAATTGGGAAAAATAAAGGTCTTCCTTACCCTTGGATTCAGGCCCATCGTATGAAATAATAATCGTATTGGACTCTCGGTTAATATGAAAACCATAAAAACTTCCTTCAATGTCTAGATCTGGAATTTTTAAGTCATGAGGAGAGCTCCATCCATTTCCTTTTCTGTCCGCGTATGCTATTCCTTTTTTGAGGTCTTTTTTTCCATGATATGCGCCAAGCAAATACACTTTGGATTCATCAGCATTAAAACCAACAATACAATTGTTAAACTTATTATTCAGGGCGTGTAATTCGCCACCCTTACTGTAATCTTTATCCTCCAATCTTTCACTTTGCCAGATGTCTTGATCATTGTATCCACCAATTGAACTTGAATCAAACGACCTCGAGAAATATAAGGTTGATGTTTCCCTTGAAAAAATAGGAAAATTCTCTTCGTAAATTGTATTTACTTCACCTCCTATTCTGTGTGGTGGTTCAATATCCGTAAATTGAGAAAAACTCAAATTACATGTAACTAAAAATAAAACTAATAAACAACTCTTCATAACTCTCTTATTATCTTCCTATCATTAAACCTAAGGTTAATTCATGACCTCCCGAGCTGTAGCTATTGAATCTAGATACAGAAAAATCATAAGAATAACCAAACTTAAATCTTTTACTAATGTTCATTCCAACCATTGCAATAACCGCATCAGTGTGTCTGTAACCCAATGTCATCCACAACCAGTTTTTATATTCTAATTGGACGTTGGCATCAATTGATACCGGAGCGGGTGTCATGTACTTTATTAAAAATCCAGGAGTTAATGTAAAACTATTATTAATTGGAATTTTATACCCACCAAGAATCGAATAATGCAATTGAGGGTCAAAATTTGCAGTTCCCTGACCAAATTCTACCATGTCTCTAGTCAATTGCTCTGCAGCAAGTCCAAAAAACAAATTTTTAGAATACAAATATAAACCGGCTCCCACATCCATAATATATTTGTTCGACTGATTTTGAATAAAATTATCATAGGTCGGGTCATTGTACTGATTTTGATCAGGAGCCATAATATTCAGAACCTGAGCTTGATCTGCCAAAAAAGAATTGTTAGACAATCCCGCTTTAACTCCAAAGGACAAATTTACTTTTTTGGTTATCGGCATATGAATCGCATACGTTCCTGAAAAAGAAAATTTTCTAAATGCCCCATATTGATCTGCCAAAAGCTGCCCACCAAAAGTGTGTTTTAATTTACCTGTTTTGATGTCTGGATTTTCAACAGGACCGCTACTCGTTCTAATTCCAGGATTGTAATATTTTGGCGTAAAACGAACGGGTACAGAAAAGGCCAAATAAGATGTTTTTGGAGAGTCATCTACACCTAGCCATTGCCAACGCCCTGACATCGTAATGTCGACAAAATCATAAACACCAGCTGCTGCCGGGTTTATCATGAATTGGTTTCTTTGAAACTGTGAATACTGCGGGATTTGCTGTGCATTTAATGCTCCACATATTGTTAACGCAAAAATAAAAATAGTTGTTTTCATAGTTAGTCTGTTATTATAGTGACAATGCCAGTCTTGTTTAAGGTATAGTTGTCATTAAACTCAATTATAAAGTAATACGATCCTACTGGAAGCTTATTTCCATTATAGTTTCCATTCCATGGTTTTTCATTGTAAGTTCCTGAAGAAGATTCAAAAACTTTGCTGCCCCACCTGTTGTAAATACTGACCACATTACTTGGATATATCTCGTCGATACTTCCTAGTTCCCAAGTATCATTTACTGAATCATCGTTGGGCGTAAATGCCGTAGGAATTACAATATCACAACTTTCAAAAGTTATGGTAACTGCAGAAGGGAGCCCCTCACATCCATTTTCGGTGGTGGTAACATAATAAGTAGTACTTCCCAATGAAGTCGAAGGGGTGAAAGAATCAGAGTTTCCTATAAGTTGTAACAATGACTCATCAGAAAACCATGAATACGAACCAATTCCACCACTAACCTGTAAATCAAGAGGTTCGGAGTTTTCGCAATAGATCGTATCTTGTGATACAATGGGCATATCAGGTATAGAATTTATAGTTATAGTCTGTGTAGCATTTATTAGAACACTACAAAAATTGTCGTTTAGTGCTGTCAAGATATAAACTCCTGACGTATTTCCCAAGTCTATACTCGAAATACTTGAATTTATAGAATATGATATTCCATCCAATGTGTATTCTAATGTAAATTCAGGTATGCCACTGACTTCAGCAAATAGGTTGTTAATTACATCTCCATCACAGTATGTGCCCTCTCCCGTAAAGCCCGATAATGTTGGAAGTTCATTGACCGTGACATCAAAGGACACTTCATTACTACAAGCTCCATTCTCGTCATATATATATACCGTCTGAGAGACTAGGATTGGATCAATAATAATTGTACCACCATTACTTTGAAGTCCATTGTAAAAACTCTCATTACCAGACAAATTCGATCCGAAAATACTCAGTGGGAGAGAATAAATCCCACATACTTCTTGTGGACCAGGATTGGTAATTGATGGTGTATTGTCTATGATTACTGTAAAACTAGATTCATCAGCACAAGTTCCCAAAACATCATAAATATAAATTGTCTGGGTGGTGGTAATTACATCTCCAGGATTGAGCTGCATACCTCCTCCATTGCTTTGTGTGTAATATCCCTGATCTCCAGAAAGGTTTGTTCCTGTAATATCTGACAAGGTATACGTATCACATTCAGTAATACTAGACTGTAAATCTATAGATGGTGCTCCAGGATTATTTAAATCAATTACATCAAGTGCAGATTCCTCACATCCATTAAGTGAAATAGTAAAGTCGGAATACAACCCCGCTGTCAAATCTGATATCATGTAGTCTCCAAAAGAATCTGTTGTGATAGAAAATGACTGCGAAGACCCAAAGGCTTCATAGCTGAGTGTATACTGAGTGAGTGGGATTAAACCACTAATAATAATAGAGCCGTCACTTGCATTACAAACACTGGGATCATTCCCTAATAAAGTGAAAGTTGGTAAAGCATTGAATATTAGAGCTATTGTAACCGTACTATCACAGCTATTCGAATTCGTCAATACTTCTGTTCCGGACGGATTGCCCTCATCATAAGTGACACCATTAACAACCACTGAGTATCCATCGCCTTGACATCCTGTATAGGTTTCTGTTCCGAATGTGTTGTTGTTGTATATAAGTGTGATTGTTACCGTACTATCACAGCCATTTGAATTCGTCAATACTTCTGTTCCCGATGGATTGCCCTCATCATAAGTGATCCCATTTACGTCTACTGAATAGCCATCGCCTTGACAACCTGTATAGGTTTCTGTTCCTGTAACCTGAGGATTCACTGTAACAGTCATATCTGCAGTCGAAGAACATTGTCCAGCATCTGGTGAAAAAGTATAAGTCATTGTTTGCGTATTGTCAATTGTAGGTAGCCAACTTCCATTAATCCCATTTGTACTAGTATTAGGTAAACTAAACGAATCTCCATTACAGATATCTGCGATTTGATTAAATGAAGGAGTAATTAACGGAGGTTCAATAATTTCAATACTACTTGAAGATACACAACCATTATCATCAGTAACAGTTACAGTATAAGTTCCTGCAGGTATATTGGAAATCACATTGGTACTATTATTAGAATTATTAGTTGTACTAATTACATTACCTGAATCATCAACCCATTCAAAATCCCAAGGACTTGCCGAAGTTTGAGCCTCTGAGGTGGCACTACCATCTGAAACCCCTGAACAACTTGCATTTACCGCTGACATTGTAGGAGAAGCACAGCAAGCCAAACTCGCACTGAAAAGAAATACTGGATCAAAATTACAGCCGACATCGGACCAATTTCCCGTCTCACCATCTCCATAGGTTTCAACATTTACAGTTAGGTCATCACCGGTTTGACCTGGTGGACAATCTTCAACTGTCGCTTGCCAACAAAATTCCCAATTCAATCCTGTACCTTGGCAGTTATCACCAAAATTATTTGTAGGGTCACCATCAGGAATAGGATTAAAACCAGCAATCGCCCCATCAAAGAAAAAACCATTTGAATTTCCTAAGGGAGTAGTAACTCCAGTAAACCAATCCCAAATTCCAGGCCCCGAATCACAAGTTTGGGGTGAGCTAATTGGGGTTAAATTGGTCCACGAACTACCCATAATAGGAACCACACCCTGAAACCAATTTGTATTGGTTTGATTCCATTCATCAACCATAAAACAAAAGGTTACTATCGTGCCTGGTTGATAAGTTCCATTAACTGGCAAGGGATCAACCGTCATTGTTGAGGATAGTAAACATGCATTACAATCTACATTATTTTGTAGTGTAAGATCAAAAGTCCCTTCATCATTTGAATCTCCTCCACTAATTTGCAAATAATAGGTGTCCCCTGGGTTGAGTTGATCGATCGTCGTTGTCAATGAGCCACCGCTTCCTATATCGCATCCCGCTCCAATTAAAGTACCACAATTCCCGGTCCATAATGCTACATTTGGATCATTTATTAAACCGTTTATTGTAATATCTAATGACAAACCCGTAGGAACAAATGAATACCAAACATCTGTTGCTGGCGATGCCATATCCTGACCACTTCCTTGACAATTAATTAATGTAGTATATGGGTTTTCCGTTTGTGCACCAACATTTGTGAGATTTGTAAAAGTCACCGGATCTCCCTGGCCATTATTATTCGGTCCATTTCCGCAATTTGCTGGATCGGGAAGTGCACCTAAGGGTGAGGCATTAAAGCAATCATCATTAGAAACTTGAGAAAAGCATGAAAAATGAACGAATACACCTAGTGTGAAAATGATTAATCTCATAACTAATTCCTGTTAAAATTTCCCTTTTTCAAATCTCGGCCAACACGTATAACAATAACTCCGTTTTTAGCAATAGAGTAAATGTGCTTACTGGCTATCTTCACTGATTTATTACAGGAATCTAACATTTCAATACCTTCCTCAATTAATTGATGTTTTGACTTTAATAATACCCTTGTGCCATCATCAAATAAAATCTCAAAATTTTCAATTTCATGATAATACCCGCACCAATTGGCTTTATTTATTGCACTCTCAATTTGGAGTTTAGAATACTTTGCACCCAACTGAATTGAGGAGAATTTGTTTTGTGAATAAAAGGCCAGTGAAGTAAATATTAGCCCTATCGAAAGAAGTGTTCTCATTTTACTTAGTTTAGTTTATATACCACTCTCGTAGTAAGTTTAGTTGTGTAATTTACTTTTGTACTTATTGCGTACAATTAATTTTAATAAAAATCTATTGTGAAAATGATTTTCAATAAAGCATTATAAGTTTCCCATTATAAAATAACGAGTAAGGAGTAACTAAATAAATGCTAGCATCTCATTTAAGACGATTGAATTGAGTTTAATAAGTTTAATTTCACAGTTTGATAGGATGCGAAGATAACGGATGATTTAGAATCTTCAAAATAATAACTGAAAAATTTAATTAACACTGTATTAAGATGTTATGAATGTATGCTTTCCTTGCATTAGCACATCACAAATAAATTAAGGCTTTATTTTATAATGCTTATTATACCATTAATATTCTCGGAGTTGCCATCATTGTACTCTATGACATAGTAGTATGACGCGACCGGTAAAATATTTCCATTGTAATCTCCTCCCCATGGTCGGCCACTGTAAGCTCCTTGGTCTGATTCATATACTTTATTACCAAGTCGGTTATATACACTAACAATATTATTTGGGTAGACATCATCAATATTACCAAGCTCCCAAGTATCATTTACCTGATCATTATCTGGTGTAAATGCCGTCGGAATTAATATATCACAATTCTCAAAAGTAATTGTTACTTCCGAAGGTGTTCCTTCACACCCATTCTCGGTAGCCGTCACATAGTAAGTGGATGCGCCAATAAACATATCAGGAGTATAACTTTGATTCGTCCCAATCAGATCATTAAGAAAAGCGTCTGAATACCAAGTATAACTACCTGTGCTTCCCGTTGCCTGGATGGATTCAGGTGAAGTATTTGAACAATATGTCGCATCCCCATCTAACATCGGTGAATTAGGAGCGGGATTTACAACTATGACTTGTGTTTCATTTAAAGAAATCCCACAAGCATTGTCGTTAAGGGAAGAAAGAATATAAATACCTGGTGCATTTCCGAGACTAATACTTGAATTACTTGAGCTTAAAGACAGGAGGTTTCCGTCTAAAGTATATTCCAAAGAATAATCTGCTGTACCGCTTACTTCTGCAATAAGGTTATTTACCGCTTCTCCTTCGCAGTAAATACCTTCTCCCGTGAAACTTACTAAAGAAGGTAAAGCATTGATCGTGATTTCAAATGACACCTCATTACTACAGGCTCCATTTTCGTCATAAATATAAACGGTTTGAGAGCTAGAAATAGCCTCAGTAATAACTTCCCCTCCATTGCTTTGAAGGTCCGTATAATAATTCTCATTACCAGATAGATTCGATCCTGATATACTTAATGGTAAGAAATAGCTTTCACACACTTCCTGTGGACCAGGGTTGATGATTGATGGCGTATTATCTATGGATACTAAGAAGCTAGATTCATCAGAACAGCTTCCTAAAATGTCATAAATATAAATCGTCTGGGTAACGCTAATAACATCTCCAGAATTGAGTTGCGTTCCTCCCCCATTACTTTGTGTATAATATCCCTCATTCCCGGATAGGTTTGCTCCAGTAATCTCTGCCAATGTATAAGTATCACATTCCGTCGTACTCGCTTGAACATCTATTGATGGAGCCCCAGGATTATTTAAATCTATCATATCTGTAGACGTGAACTCACAGTCGTTTAATGTAATGGAGAAATTCGTATACATTCCTGCAGATAAACCAGATAACAAATAATCACCTGAAGCATCTGTGGTCACATTGATTTGCTGAGAAGAAATACCCAATGAATCATATATGAATGTATATGAAGTACTCGCATTTAATCCGCTGATTGTAACAAGACCATCACTCGCATTACATACGCTTGGATCTGTACCTAAAACTATAAATGAAGGTGTATTATTTATAGTAAGATCTAGTGTTACTGTACTGTCACATCCTACCATATTGGTAAGAACAACGGTTGCACTGTTGTTACTCGCAGTGTAGGTATTTCCATCTATCCACATGTAACTATCACATGCCGTTTGGGTATCGTTTCCAGTATTTGAGTTGGTAATCGTTAAATCAAGTGTTACCGTACTGTCACATCCTGATGCATTTGAAAGAACCATTGTTGCACTGTTGTTACTCGTCGTGTAGGTGTTGCCATCTATCCACGTGTATGTATCACATGCCGTTTGGGTATCGGTTCCAGTATTTGAGTTGGTAATCGTTAAATCGAGTGTTACTGTACTGTCACATCCAGCCGAGTTGATAAGAACAAATGTTGCACTGTTGTTACTCGCAGTGTAGGTATTTCCATCTATCCACATGTAACTATCACATGCCGTTTGGGTATCGGTTCCAGTATTTGAGTTGGTAATCGTTAAATCGAGTGTTACTGTACTGTCACAT
>ENA-OWPI01000979-OWPI01000979.1-marine-metagenome-genome-assembly--contig:-NODE-979-length-34572-cov-35.580751_pt1 | contig 34572 bp, 14 predicted proteins | sample MGYA00238138_ERZ651775 | MGnify/ENA primary metagenome ERZ651775 (study PRJEB26906, sample SAMN06265043) | marine metagenome | isolation source: Helgoland LTER site | place: Germany:Helgoland, sampling...
GTTCCGTTGAAGTTTGCTGCTGGGGTGTAGTCTACTGACAATCCATCAGAATTTACCGCTACAGTTCCTGTTCCGTCTGTTGAGACAGCTGTAAGAGTTAATGTGTCATCTTCAACATCTGTATCGTTAGCTATTACATCAGTGTTGGATATTGAAGAATCTTCATCAACAGTTAAAGTATTTGCTACAGCAACAGGTGCATCGTTAACAGCTGTTACAGTAATTGTAAATGTTCCATTGGCACTAAGAGCTCCATCCGAAACAGTATAAGTAATCGTCTCAGTTCCGTTGAAGTTTGCTGCTGGGGTGTAGTCTACTGACAATCCATCAGAATTTACCGCTACAGTTCCTGTTCCGTCAGTGCTAACTGCAGTTAAGGATAACGTATCACCATCTTGTTCTGTATCATTTGAAATAACATTTGTACTAATTAAAGTAGCGTCTTCATTGACCGTTAAAGTATTTGCAACAGCAACTGGTCCAAACTCACATACATCACCAATATTATTGTTATTTAAATCTTCTTGTCCAGGATTAGCTACTAAAGGACAGTTGTCATCTGTATCTGAAACTCCATCACCGTCAGTATCTTCACAAACATCGCCAATTCCATTACCATCAGAATCCTCTTGACCAGGATTAACAATTATAGGACAAATATCATCTTTATCTAAAACTCCATCACCATCTGTATCTTGACAAGCGTCTCCTTCTCCATTGCCATCAGAATCCTCTTGACCTGGATTTGCAATTGTAGGACATATGTCTTCAGTATCAATTATACCATCACCATCTAAATCACTTTGAGCTTGAGATATAAATGTTGTAACAGATGTTACAGCAGAATTATTCTCTAAAATAGAAATAGATTTTCTCGACGATACAACGGGTAAGTCTTCAGATGTGTCATCAATATTTTGAGCTTTTAGTGTTACTTCATAAACATTATCCTTGTTAGAATCAAGAGGATTAGCAAAACTTGGTGCTGAAATAAATGATAGTTCACCAGACGAAGAGTTAATACTAAAAAACTCTTTATCAACTCCATCATCTACACTATAAATGACTTTCTGGGTGTCATCTGAATTTGATGAACGACCTGACGTTTTATGATTGTTTAAGTTATTATAATTATCAGTAATTATTCCGGAATCTGTATTATCTCTATATATTGCAACAGTTAAGTCCTCAGTAACAAACACGTTGGGATCGTCAATAACGGAAACCGTTACAATCTCAATAGCACTAGTTTTTGTTCCATCAGATGCTGTAACACCTAATGCATAAGATTGCACACTTTCATAATCAATATCGCTAGGAACTTTTACATAAAGTTCCCCAGTATTAGAACTAATTCCAAAAGTACCTGAATCATTCCCGCTAGCTATTTTAAAATCATTTACAAAACTGTTATCATCTGAATCAGAAGCTATTACAGTGTAGAAAAACACATCAGCTGTTGGGTTTTCATTTATTGAGACTGACTGATTAGATTCAACAACTGGCGAAAATAAATTTACTGTTGTAAATACAGCCTTTGATGAAGTTTGAGGTATTGAAGTAATATTAGTATTATCACTTCCAGAAATTACAATATTATCAATAAGTATAGGGTATGTTCCGTCACTAATTTGCATTGTAGAGTCTGTAATATCAGAAACAGTAATAGGGATATTCATGATATTTCCAATATTTCCTGTAAAAGTAGAGTTAGTATCTGAATACAATAAAACTCTATATTTTCTTGCTTCAAGTAGGGATTGTGAAACATTAAAACCAGTAGCTCTATCAGAAACTAAGTCAGTATTGTCAACAGTTAAGCTAAATTTAGGCAAGACAGTAATTTTCCCAGTCATTGACTTATGATTTCCACATATATAATAATACGTACCTGGCAAGAGATTTGAAAGATCTAATATTAAAGTTCCTGAGTCGGCACCTTGATTAGTAACGCCAGATGAAAGTTCATTTGATTTATCATATCCACTTTCATTATTAGTTACAATAAATAATGGATGGGTAGATCCTGCATTATTGATAAAATTAATTTTGTCTCCAACATACACAACAAGATCAGGATCTTTTGCATTATCTTTTTCAGCAAATACATAGTTTGAACTTCCATCTGCTGTTAAAGTATAGGAAATCGACTTTGACTCTTCTGGAAAAGTGAGGTCAAATTGAAGTCCTTTTACTTTATCTGAATTTAAAAGCTCTAATGGAATGTTTTTTGTAATTGCATTAGCATAAACTGCATCTGTTAATTTTACTGTATTTCTTGACTCTATGTTTGCTAAGACTTTTAAAGTATCTGATTTCTTTGCAGCATTATGCTCAACAATGATTTTTGAAGAATAATCACTGTCATCACTAGTTGGTAATAGATCAAAATTGATTATTTGTTCTGAGCCTGTTTCGATTTCAATTGGAACGGATGTTGAAATAAATAAGTTGGGGTCAGTTGAAGTAATACTTGATATAGTTAATTTTAAAGAACCTTGATTTTGTATGGTAAAATTATGAGAATCGTTAGTGTTTCTTAAAACTTCACCTAAATTATACTCCTGTGCAGGTGAAAAATCAAACTTAGGAGCTTTTATATATATGGTACCATTTTCCGTACTTGACGTTACATCTACAAGTCCTCCGTTAGTTAAAACTGCATTTGAAATAAGTAATCCATAATCACCTGGATTTAAACCAGACGGCAAAATTTTAAATTCTACTATATCTCCAATTGGTTGAGTAAAAACAGAATTAGAGGGTGAATAAGAAATTACTCTTAAATAGTTTTCACCTTCTGAATTAGACAATACTTTTGACGAAATAACATGATCGGTAGTTGTGTTTAAAAGTTTAGCACTACTATCTACAAGACCTATCAACGAATTAGTTGGGGTAATATCAAATTGAAAACTAGTAATTGGTTCGTCACCATTAATTTCTACATTAATTTTTGATTCTTGATCATTGTAAACATCTGAATTAGACTTAACAACTAATTTATTTTCGTTATATACTGTAGCTGTAACCTTAATTTCGTGAACTGTATCATTTTTGGGTTCATCAGTTGTAAAAGAAATAACTTCTTCGTACGTTCCATTGGCATCAGCTTCAAATCCAAAAACTAATTGATAACTCCAATTACCTATTCCATTGTCTGAGTCTTCTTTGGATGTTAAAACAATAGGCCATTCAACATCATTTCCTGAACTGTCTTTCAAAGTGAACTTAGAAAGTTCATTTTTAACCAATGTTATTGTTAAATCGCTATTACCTGTGTTTTGTAAATCAAGTGTCCTAGAATCAGTAGACCCTTTATATATTGAACCAAAGTTAACCTGAGAATATTGTTTCCAAAATCCAGGTGCTTTAGTTCTAATTGTTCCATTTACTAAAATCAAATTAGCAGATGAATTGTCAACAAGAGACGCAACAACATTAGTAACACTAAAAGAGTAGTCACCATAATTTATACTATTTTTAAAATCAAAATCTACTAATTTTCCATCACCTTTATCAAATGGTTTATTTGAAGGTGAATAAATTAGAACTCTAATTTTTGAATCACTAACTTTTTTAACTGTTATTGTGTGATCACTATCTGTGCCTAACCTGTCTTTGTACAGGGAATAGGTTGAAGCATAGGTGAAATTATTTTCATCAAAATTTAAATCAAATTGTAAAGCCTTTATATCAGACTCTGTTTTCAAATTAACATCCAGTTTAAACTCTTGATCATAACCGTACGCCCCATCCTTTACGGACAGGGTGTCTTGGCTATAAATTAGCACTCCAAATAGAAGTACGAATACTCTAATTAAGTTACTCATAGAAATTATTTTTATTTCTTAATTAATTTATGAACATTTATAATTTCTTCATTTTTATCTGTAATCATTCTTACCCTTACAGTGTAAACACCTGAGGATAACATACTAACATCTAAATCATTTAATCTACCCATAGAACTAATATTAGTTTTATAAACAGACACACCTAGAACGTTATATATATCAACTTCAATATTTTCAACGTTTTTGGTAATATCTGTAAGCAGATTAACATTTGAAACAGCTGGATTTGGATAAATTTGGATTATATCTTCAGAATCGTCAAAGAAACTTTCGTCAGAATATCTTAATGAAAGTGACAGGCCGCCTTCTGTTCCAGCAGACATAGATTTAATTTCAAAATCATCACCTTCATTTAAATCTAAGTAATCAAACACAACATTAGTTAAATCATCAATTCTTTGGTTATTATAACTGTAGATAACAAAGGTTCTCATTCCGTCTTTAACAAAATTCACAACAGTCATGTTTTTCATTTCTTCACTTAACTCGTATTCAACTGTTGAATCAAATGAGAATTGAAGAGAAGTTACTGGTTTATCGTTTTCTAAGAAAATCTTACCGTCTCTTCTAATAAGTGAAGCATCACCAACTGGTTTGTTAGAAAAATATTCCCAATTGTATGGATCATAAGTTGACCCTTGAGCTGCTCCTGGATCAGTTAAAATAATGTTAACAATACCTGAGATATCAGTTACATTAATTTTACCATCTCCATTAACATCGGCAACTTCTTCAACAAATACTTTAAGATCATTTCCTAAGATATAATCTAGGTTAGAAGTTAAATCTAGAATATTAACAGAGTCATCTCCATTTGAATCACCCAGCTTGTTAGCAATTGTAACTGCAAATTCTTTGGTAGCACTAAATTCTGAACCAATAAAACTAGCATCAACAGCTTGTACTGCGGCAAAATAAGTTCCTGTTGGCAAGGTTAATTTCCAAGATTTATTAGTGGAAGCATTACCTGCTGTTCCAGTATTTCTTACTCCACTAGAATTTGCGCCACTAGCTAAAATCTCTTCACCACCTTCAGAATTACCAATCTTCAGTGAATAAGTTAAAGCATCAACTGGTGTTTCGTCATCACTACCTGCATTCCAAGAAATTACAACATCATAAGAATCTTCAGCGATTCTCTGTTTTTGAACTGTAATACTTGTAGGAGCAGAAGGTCTAGAATTCAACGAACTTCCTCCAGACGAATCTCCCCCAGAACTAGTTTGTTTAACAGTTCCATTTGCAGATGAAGTTTTAATTCCATTATCAGAATCTGAATTAGCAACTGATCCTTGATCGTATCCTCTAACATTCATGTAGACATACCCATGATAATTGTAATTAGACTGGTTACCATTCCATTTACCACTTAACACTAAATCCGTATCAAGATCACCATCAAAATCAGCCATTCCAATGTCTGCATCATCTAAGAACAGATCATACCCTGATTCATAGAACTTCAGTTCACTTGGTTCAAAGTATGCAATTCTTGAGAATGTACCCTGACCACTAACTGTTCCAGAGTATACAACATCATTAACACCTCTACCAAACATATCACCAAAAGTAAATTTACCATCTCTAACAGGTGGAAGTGATAAATCAACTGCGGCAAAATTATTATTACCAGTGTTTTTGTATGATGTAAATATATCTCCATCTTCTGATTGACCACTAAATATAATGTCTAGCTTACCATCAGAATCAAAATCAACAAATTGAGTAGTTCCTTCTTTAACAGAAACAAAATTTGTTTCTTTTTCTTCAAAATACACTTCAATTGGTTGAACTACTGCATCATTTTCATCAAGTAATCTTTTGTTTTCATATAATATTGTTTGATACCCATCAAATCCATATCCAGAGATAAGGAAATCAAAATCTGAATCATTATCAATATCACCAAAATCAAAAGAAATGAAACTCAATTCACTCAATTTATCATCTCCAATACTTTTTGGAGGAGAAAGATAGAAACCGCTAAAGCTTAATTGACTTTCAGAAAAAGGTTGAAGTGAAGATACTCCCACAACAGCAGTAGCTTCTGAACTTATCTTTGATGATTCACCAGCAGCTAATACATCTACTAGTCCGTCGTTGTTTAGATCTTTAACAGCAAACTTAATGTTGTAAACACTTTCTAATAAATTATCATTTTCAAAAGGATTGTATTCAACAAAATAATCTCTGTAACCGTCTTGTCTTTCCTCGTCTTGGTCAAAAGTATTTAATAACATATATATTCTAGTTCCATTATTTTCTTCAACACCAACTATAAGATCTTCATTTCCGTCTTTATTGAAATCAGCAATTTCAAAAGAAGAAACTCCGCCAAAAAACTGTCGCTTAGGTTCGAAAATATCGTTTTGAAATGCAAACACATTAATAGCAGCCTTTCCAAAATCTTGAGTTCCAACATTACCACCAATCAAATCCTTATCACCATCTTTATCAATGTCAATAAATTTAATGGTAGTAGATTCATCAGTTCTAAGTCTTCTATCAATAATACCTCCTAATCTTTGTAAATTCCAAGCATAATCAACAGTAGCAGAAACTTCGTCTGAAAAAGGACCTCCCATATTTCCTCCATCAATTGCTTGAACTGAAACATAATATGTACCTGGAAGAACCGTTAAGAAAGTATTTGTTCTTGTTGTTAAACTAGAAATATCTAAAAGTGTAGAACCATTTTTAACACCCTCGTCTGTTATACTATTTGAGTATAGTATATCACTTCCACCAGGTGTTGTTCCAACTCTCACACTATATCTGAACGAATTAGAGTAATCATCAACTGGCTTATCCCAACTGATTGCTAAAGTTCCGTTTCCTCCATATCCTTGAACATTAACGTTCTCAACTTTTGAAGGAGGCGTGTTTAAGTTATTTACATTTTCAGCCTTGTATAACAATGACTTTGGATTACCATCTGTGTCTAAACCTGTAAGGAATAAATCTAAATCTCCATCTTTATCATAATCAATCCAGTCAACACTACTTTCTCTTAAACCTTCTAACTGAAGATCAGTTTCAATTAATTGATAATCACTTCCAAATTGGTCTGCATATGTTACATATAATTTTGTAATTCCAAGTCCAGTATTGGCATCTTCTCCACTAATAACAACATCACTTAAACCGTCATTATTGTAATCGGCAAAATCAAAATCAGTATTTAATAGTTTAGGTAAGTAATTTAGATCCATTAAGTTAGATCTAGATTCTACTTGTGTAGAGTTAATATCAAATCTACCAATTGATAAATAATCCATTAAACCATCACCATCTATATCTAAATATTCAGTATTACCATCACTTAATCCTACACCTACATCACTATTGTAACCTCCCCAATAATATGTATTATTTCTGTCTCTTTCTTGATAATATTGATTACCTACTTCTCCAGAAACACCACTAACAAATAAATCGTTATCACCATCGTTGTCTTTATCAACAATATCAATTTCTCCTCTTATAAAACCATCCATGTTGAACAGATTTTCTTTAAAGAAAATTCCATTTCCAATATTTGTATAATAAAGTGTTCTAAAATTATTTTCACTATCAATACCTGAAATTATTAAATCAGGATCTGAATCGTTATCAACGTCAGCCCACTCCATATCAGATTGAGAAAGCCCCTCTACTTGTTCAGAGAAACTAACACTTTCTTCAAAAAATTGTCCACTATTGTTAATATAAAGCTTAGAAACTCTACCAGATGCTGAGTTTCCTGAAACTGCAACATCTAAATAACCATCTTGATCAACATCAACAAATTCAATATCTCCGCCAATTACTTTAGTGAAATTTTGTAAAGTATTTGTAAATCCACCTTCACCGTTATTTTTATAAACGTTTGTGATTGTTCCAGTAGACGCATCACCCATTAATGCTAAATCCATATCACCATCTCTGTCGTAATCACCCCAACTAACTTTTCCGTTTTCAACTCCTTCAAAAGGTGCATCAGCGACAAGAGTTAATTTGGTTGATTCAATAATATTTACATCAGAAACATCGTTACTGTTCGAGAATCCATTACTAATACTAGAGATGTTAACATCAATAGTTTCATCACTTTCAAACCAAGGATCTTTAAAAGCAGATAAAGTTATAGAATTTGTTGTTTGACCAGCTGGAATACTTATAGTTGCTCCAAGACTAATTCTTCCAACTATTGCTTCGCTTGGTGCGGCAGCATATAATATTCCATCAGAAATTGCAGATGATGAATAACCAAATGTACCAGAATATAAGTTGTCTTTAGTTCCTCCTAAATAAAGCTCACCAGATTGTTCATCTATCTCTATAACATACAGATTCTGATATCCTATAGTATATAATTTATCGCTACTAGAATCAAACGATAGCTTTGAATAAGCAGCACTTCTAGGCAAAATATTTGCATAAACCTTTTGACTGTTATTATTAAAATCAATAACTGTAATTCTATGTCTACCATCAACCCACCCAGAATGTTCATTGTGCTGTATGTACAATCTATTTCTTGCTGAATCTACGGTAATTTCTGTTGGATCATACATCATAATATCATTTATACCAAAATATTGATCATTTTCATCTCTCCACTGACCACTTCCGTCCTGCCCTACTACGTTAGACATACTGTAAGAAGATCCATCATATGTCAACTTATTAACTGTCATTCTAAATTGATGTGTAAAATATAATTCTCCGTTTAAAAGGCCTAATCCACCTATTCTTTCGTTACCATCATGAATTTTAGTAACTGTATTTTCAGAAACATCAAACATATAAATTCTAGAGTAATCAGTATAATATATGTCTCCAGTTGACATGTCAACCTCCAATCCTCCTAAACCATCAGTATTAATATTTATTTCAGATGCATCACCACTACCATCCCCATAAGAATAAGGATTACCTAATAATTTAGTAACAGTACCATTGCTTTCAGCTTGACTTATAGTCCATGCACTTCGATCAGCAATTATTATAGAACCGTTTGTATATTCATGAATATGATAAGGTCTATCAAATCGCGCATTTTCACCAACACCATTTGAAGAACCAGTGATACCAGATTTACCAACAAAATCAGAATAACTAAATATAGTAGAAACACTATAATCTTCAAGTTTAGTTGAAGTACCCTCTAAAGAAAGGTTTATAACTGTTGGTGACATTTTTGGATTTGATAAATTAGCCGTAATAGTTACGCTGCCCCCATTTTCAGAAATATCTGTTTCAGAGGATGCATAAGAAACTAGAGGTTCTTCATCGTCACTAATTTGGTAAGTAACACTAGTTACATCACCAAGATCAACATTTGAAATGTTTTCTTCAGCTTCGTTAGTTTTTAAAGCTAAAGAAACTGTAATTTCTTCAATACTCTCTTCAATTGAATCATCAATACCAGTTAAAGTTATTGTTGTTTTTTGAGAATTTGCAGCTATCGTTGCTTCAGTTGCACTTGATAAATAATCGTTATCAGACTCTTGACCAATTCTTGCATCTCCAGTAAATTGAACTAAAACTGAAGATTCTAGCTCAGAAGAAGCAACTGGTCCATACTCTAGAATATAATGTCTATTATCGTTCTCATCATGATTATACCACTCATTACCATAAGTCAGTGCATAACCTGTAAGATCATTGGCATTTCCGCCCTGATTAACATGAGCCCAATTAGTATAAGTTACATCACCATAAACATTAGTCCATTCATCTTGGTCAGTAGGTCTAGAATGCCCTATCCAAGTACCATTAAACTGCATGATTGAATTTATAAATTCATTTTCTTGAGCATCGTCAATCACAAGCATTTGTCCACCTAAATCTAAAGCATTTTGATATGCTTGAGTCCATGTATAAGGAGATCTTGAGAAATAATACTTATGACCATTATATTCTCCAACATAAATAAAGCTTTCAGCTGCCTGAGCTGGAAGTTCAGTGTTGGTCCAATTTGAAGCCGCACCAGCAGCATCGACTAGAACTACATCAAAAGAAAGTGTTCCATTATTTTCATCTAACACCGTACTTTCAGACTTTATAATAACCTTTGGAACAAGTTCATCACTAGTGATACTCAATGTTAAAGGGTCTGAAGATGCTAAAGTAGCACCAGACGTGGTTGGTGTAATCGAAATTGATTCAGTAGACTCGTAAGAAGTATCGTCAATACCAGAAATGTTAAATGTTGCAGATGTTGAGCCTGCAGGAATACTCATAACTGGATTTAGAAGTAATTTTCTTAATTTATCTTCATCTGAATCATACGCATACAATGTTCCTGAAACTTCAAGTAATGATCTTACTCTTTTGAATTCTGCTTCATCAGCAGCTCCGTCAACATATCCGTAATTTCCATTACCTGCAATAGTACTTACTTTATACTGTCCATCAGCTTGCAATTCAATTTTTCTGATTCTATTATTTTCACTGTCAGAAACATATAAATTATCACTTGAATCGATAGCTAAATGTGATGGGGCTCTAAATTTTGCACTAGTTCCATATCCATCAGCATAACCCCAATTTCCGTTACCAGCAATAGTTGTTACTACTCCTTCAGGTGTAACTTTTTTAATTCTTTGATGTGCTTGATCAGAAAAATATATGTTATCATTTGAATCAACAACTATATTCTTTACATCACCAAATCTAGCATCAGATCCAGATCCGTCTTGATCACCCCAATTTCCATTTCCTACAAAGTCTGAAATAAATGCAGCAGCACCTGAGAACTCAATTTTTCTTATTCTGTGCCTTTCCAAGACAAATAGATTGCCTTTGGTGTCGAAAGCAAGATCCAGAGTACCTTGAAATGTAGCCTCAGTATAAACATCTCCGTTATCATTTCCGTGATTGCCGTCTGGATTAGCAAATCTTGTTACATTTCCAGATGCATCAATTTTTGAAATTCTGTTATGCCATTCTTCACTAACATACATATTTCCATCACCATCAAACGCCATCCCAGTTGGACCATTTATTTGTGTATTATAGTTATCTCTTCCATTATTATATGTTGAGACAGTTCCTTGAGAATCAATTTTTCTAATTGCTCCATTTTCCATATCAGCGATATAAATATTTCCTGAAGCATCAGATGTCATGTTTGCTATTTGATTTGAAAATTCTGCATCTTCAGCATCTCCGTCTAAATAACCTGAATTTCCACTACCAACAAATGTTGATACTGCATTTAAATCGGATGAATCATAGTCAGTTCCAAACAAAGCAACTAAAGCCCCACTATCAGCAAACGTAAGGTTTACATCAACTGGATTTAATTTAGCGTTAGTTAATTCGGCCACTAAAATAGCTTGACCATCAACTTCTGAAATTTCAGAAACTCCGTCTTGAACTGATAATGTAACAGTTGTTAATTCGTTATCATTAATTGTTACATTAACTGATATATTGTCAGGATTTGTATCAACAGTAGCACCAGTTGCACTATCTAAACTAACAGTAAATTGCTCAACTGATTCATCTATTGCGTCATCAACAGCAGTTAATGTAAGAGATCCACTCGGATTTCCTGCAGCAACTGTAAGCTTTCCTTCTGTCAAATTAGAAGTGAAATCTGCGTCAGCACCATCAAGGGAAGTTCCACTTGAATTTGTATCTGCAAAAGAAATATCAACTACTGTATCAGAATCTGAAATAGCTGAAGAAAATTCAATAACAATCCTTCTGTGATCTCTTTTTTGACTACTGTGCCATAAACCGTTTGTATGTAAATACGCTGCTTCTCTATTCCAATCTTCGTCTCTTTGATAAGAATCAACCCAGTTTTCATATTTTGAGGTAACAGAATTGTTCCACACCCAAGCATCGTTTTCATCTAAGTCATAGCCAATCCAGTGGTTTAGCCAAACATTATTATCAGCAGAGAAGTCAGGATCTTGTGCATAAATTCCATTAACTACAGTTTCTTGCTCACCTGAGGATGTTAAAATAGCTAACTGACCTCCAAGAGCTGAAGCACGAGCTTTCGCATCAGCATAATTTAAATGTTCATTATTTTTTGTAGAATAGTATTTAGAACCATTGTAAGATCCCAAATAATAGTAATCAGCTTTATCAGAAGCGGACATATCAATTTTTGAGCTTGAATAAGCATCGGACAGCGATATAGTTACATCAAGTGTTCCAACACCTTCTTCATCTAACACATCGTCTGATAATGAGATTCTAGCAACAGGTGCAGCGTCCTCACTTGTGACAGTAGCTGAAACGTCTGACAAACTATTATCAGTCAAATTTTCATAGCCTGTAACAGAGATCGTAACGGTTTCATCAGCTTCAAATTTGAAATCATCTATACCTTTTAAAGTCAATGTTCCTGAGGTGCTTCCTGCAGGAATTTTAATTGAAGGAAGCAATTCAATTTTTCGAATTCTGTGATTTTCAGTATCAGCAATATAAATAGCTGATGTAGTTGCTAAAACACCTTGAGGACGTTTAAATTTAGAATTCAATAAATCACTATCTAAATGTCCATACTTTCCATTACCAGCAAGTGTAGAAACAGAACCTTCTGAAATATCTATTTTTCTAATTTTATTTCCATCGTTTTCAGCTATAAAAATATCTCCACTAGCGTCAGCTGTTAGCCCAAACGGTTGTTGAAATCTAGCTGTCAGTAAAGATCCATTTTGATCTCCCCATCCATTTCCTGCATATGTACTAACATCTCCAGATGGAGTGATTAATCTAATTTTATGATTGTGTTGGTCAGCAACATAAATATTATCTGATCCATCAATTACAAGCCCAGCTGGGTTTCTAAACTCAGCCTCATTTCCAGGACCATCATTTTCTCCCCAGTTCCCTGTTCCGGCAAATGTTGTACTTGTTGCTTCACCAGATCCTGGAGCAAAAGTGATTTTCTTAATTTTTCCACCATTATGTCCGTCTGTAACGAAAAGATTACCAGATGAATCAAAGGCCATACCTCTAATATCACTAAATTGTGCTTGTGTATTATCACCGTCATTATCTCCCCAACCACTTCCATTGTAATCTCCTATAACTCGAGTAACATTTCCTGAATTATCAATTTTTGAAATTCTATGTCTTCCATTTTCAAAAACAAACAATTCACCAGACGAATTGAACACAATTACTCTTGGATGAGCAAAACCTACATCGGTTCTAAATCCTTCAACTCTATCGTGTTCCCAATTTCCATTTCCAGCAAATGTTGTTACTACACCTGCAGAAGTAATTTTTCTAATTACATTGTTATCAGTATCAGCTACATATATGTTTCCTGAACTATCAGATGCAATAGAACCTGGGTGGCTAAAAGAAGCTAAATCTCCTGAACCGTCTGAATAATTTTGTGTTCCAGACCCAGCTAAAGTTGTTACATTTTGAAGTTCATTAATTTCAAAATCAGTTCCGTATGTAGCAGTATCTGTTCCTCCTTGATTTATAGTAATTCCAAGTGAACTTGCAAAAGTTTTTGCATTTGGAATTGTAGCAGTTATGACCAACTCACCATCTTTCTCTGCAATAGTTGGATCTGAAATATCTACAATAGATGCAGATTCTAGATCGTCATCATTAATTGAAACTGTTACTGAGTTTTTACTTCCTATTGTACCATTTCCGTCAGCAACTTCAGTAATTGTATATACAACCGAATCAGAACCTTCAGGGTCAGTGTCAGAAACTGCAGCAATTGTTATACTAGCTCTAGATGATCCAGCTGGAATAGTTATTGGCTCTACATCTGGTAAAGTAAATTCACCGCTTACTGACTCAGTCGCCTCGTAAGTAACCACAGTTGGTAAGGATGAAACAGTTCCACTAAATTCGATTATAAATTTTCTGTGTTGGTCGTTTGGTAAATCATTCCATTTTCCATTACTCATAAGTTCCGTGTAATCTTCTCCACCTGAATTATTAGGCTCACCATTTTGCCAGTTTTCATAAGTAGACTGACTTCCGTTAGCCCATTCAAAAATACCTTCGTTAGTTTCGTCAGTGTAACCAATCCACACGCTATTCCAGTTATAACCAGCACTTTCCATCTGATCTCTAATGAATTGATTTTCAGATTCAGAATCAATAGCAGCTAAATAACCACCAAGATCGGTAGCTGTATCTCTTGAATTAGTCCAAGATCTATTTTCATAAGACATATAATATTTGTGAGTTCCAATAGCTCCTAAATATTCATAATCTCCTTTTAAACCAGGACTCATATCTTGTCTAGCTCCTGATTCTGAAGCATTTCCAAGTTGAAAAGTTAATATAGTAGACCCTCCTTCCTCATCTATTGACGAGGCTGCTGAAACTAATTGTACTTCAGGAGCAGAATCATCACTATCGATTGTAACTCCTAAAACCTCAGCATCAGCTGTAAAATCTATAGATTCTGCACTAGTAACAACAACACTAATAGTTTCATCATTTTCATAAGATCCGTCGTCATTAATGTTTAATGTAAAAGTACCTGTTAATTCTCCCGCTGGAATTCTTAATTTGTTAACAAAATCAATTTTTCTTAAAGATCCAGTTCCATTTCTTTCAACAAAAACTAAATCACCAGCAGAATTTAAAATTATATCCATTGGTCTTTCAATTTTAGCGTCTTTTAAAACACCATCAACTGTTCCTGAATCATTTTGACTGTCAATAATTTTTGTTAATTCTCCATCGCTAGAGTATTTGTATATGTAATGTCTATCTTCAGATCCAAAATATGTATTATCACTAGAATCTATAAATACATCTCCAGAACTCCAATCGTTTTCTAATAGTGTTGTAACTGAGTCACCATCAATATCAATTTTTCTAATTTTACCATATTGTCTTACAATTAAATCTCCTTCGGAATTCATCGCAAGTCCCTGAGGACCTTCAAATCTTGCCGAAGACAAGCTACCGTCTCTATAATTCCAATCTCTGTCCCCGGTTAAAGTGGATACATCATCGTTATCTAAGTCAATAGCTCTTATCGCGTTTTCATCTATTACGTATAAAATACTTCCATCATTTGAAAGTGTTATATCTCGAATATTTCTAAACCTAGCCTCTGAACCTGTACCATTCACAAAATTTTCAGACCAGTCATGAGAACCAGCAACAAAATACATCAATCCTCCTCCAACATCGTATTTTCTAATGACTCTTTCATCATACAAATAAATAACATCCGAACTATTGTCAGCAGATCTGCTACTTGCTTTGTCAATCACCATTTTACCAATGTTTCTAAATCGTGTTTGTCCGATTGGCTGCGCATCTCCAGAATAATTTCCCCAATCTCCATTTCCACCTTTTAAAGTTTTAGTTCCATCGGCTTCCACTTTGTATAATCTTCTTTCCTCAGCAACATAATAATCGCCAGAGGAAGCTTGAACAAGCCCTTCGGGATTATTAAATCCAGTTGCAACTTCAGAAAGATAACCGTCATCATCGGTTGTGTAATCCTCATCGATAGTAGCTGTTCCATTTAAGGCTAAAGTTAGAGCAGTATCAAAAGGCTTAATATTTTTAAGTTCGGCAGTAATTACAATAGCACCGTCAGATTCATCGAACGTTGACTTTGTAGTTGTAAATTCAACTGATGTATCTTCGTTATCTACTATACTTAATGTAAGTGAGTTTTGACTGCTTTTGATTCTAGCGTCCCCAACAGAGACATTAGAAGCTGTTAATATAACAGATTCAGAAGGCTCGTCATCAGTATCAGCACTTTCAGTAAGTGTTAAAGCCCCACTAGATTCGTTTGCTAAAATTGTTATGGTTCCAGCACTTAAAGTATAATCCGTGTCTTGAGTAGCATCACCTGTGGCAGCAACTTCAAAAGTAATATTACTTGCAGCTTTTACATTGTTGTCAAATTCTAATAAAACATATCCTCCTTCATTAATGGGTCTGTTTTGCCATCCCCAATCATTCCATCTTACAACAGGATTTGTTAAAAAACCATCTCCATCAACATCAGTATTATAATTTCCATTCCAGTTGTCGTAAGACCCATCATAATTGTGACCATTAATCCATTTCCAAGCATTTGGACTAGCCGTGTAATCATAATTTAAACCTAGCCAAATATTACTATGGCCTATACCTGATTGAGCATCAATTAAATCATAAACTGCGTCTTCTTCAGCCTTATCCTCAATTACCCATAAATAACCTCCTTGATTTTTAGCTTCATTTTTTGCATCACTGTTAGATTTCCATTCATTTAAAAAATAATATTTTTTTCCACCGTATTCTCCAAGATAAGTGTAACCTAGGGAATTCACAGATCCAACCGCAACTGGATCAGCATCCATATCTCTCTTGTTTGAATAAAAGTCATTACTGACAAGAATTGCATTTACAGTTAAAGTTGCTCCACCAGCATCAGTTTCAGTAATAGAACTTGAGGCTGAAGTTAAAATAATTTGTGGTACTGTAGTGTCAATACCATTAATATCAAAAGTTAAGGTTGTTTCTGCACTATTTGCAGATCCATCATTTACTTGAACTACAAATGTATCTGTGGTTGAGGACCCTGTAATATCTGCATCAGTGTCATTGTAATAAGTATAACTTCCGTTGCCATTATTTTCTAAAGATCCTTGAGCTGGATCCGTTATTATAGAATAGGTAAAACTATTTGAATCATCATCCGTTACAGGAATGTTAAACGTAACATTATCGTATTGATCTACGGCAAATGTAGAAACTACTATTTCAGGCGCATCATTAACAGGTGTCAAAGTAACAGTAATTGTACCTGCAGCACTCGTCAACAAACCATCTGAAGCTGTAAAAGTAAATGAATCTGTAGTTGTTTCTGATCCGTCATGAGTATAAGTAACTTCACCAGATGAAGAATCTACTACTGCAGAACCATTAGTTGGAGTTGAGATAGCATAAGTCATTGCTTGACCCTCAGGTTCAGTTGAACTTGCACCTAAATTAAATGTACTTGATGTTTCTTCATCGATTGTAAATGCTATTGCACTTACTGTTGGAGCAGAGTTAACTGGATTAAACGTGAAAGAAACTGTTCCTGCTGCACTTTTAGCAGTTCCATCAAATGATTCGTATGTGAATGAATCTTCAGTAGTCTCAGATCCATCATGTGTATATGTTGTAACTCCATCAACAGTTGATAGTGACCCATTTGTTGGTTGAGTAAGAATAGCAAATCCTAAATCTGATCCCTCAGCATCAGTACCTGCAAAGTCAACTACTGTACTGGAAGCTTCATCAATATTAATCGTTAAATCTGTAGCTGTTGGTATATCGTTAACAGGTGAAACTGTTATTGTACCTGTTAAATTATCAATAGTAAATTCACCATCAAAAACAGAATAAATAAACGAATCTGAGGATGTTTCTCCTCCGTCGTGTGTGTATGTAAAAGTTCCATCTGCATTATCTGTTAAAAATCCATTAGAAACATCAGTTGAAATTGAAAAAGTAATTCCAGTTAGTTCAGTATCACTATCTGTGTAAGATGGAGTAAAGATGTTATTTGCTCCCTCATTTAATGTAAATGTAGTACCAGCTGAAACCGGAGCATCATTTACATTACTATTATTAATAACTACAAAAGTAGATTTACTTTCGTCATCGTTTGCATTTGCTAACTTGTAAGTAAATACATCCTTTCTATTTTCAGAACCATCATGGGCATATGAAAAACTACCATCTGTATTTAGAGTAAGTGTTCCATAACTTGGATTAGTCACCACTGTCGCTGTTAGGGCTAAGCCGTTTGGATCTATGTCATTTGTGACAATACCACTTGCAGCATCAACAGTTAAAGTTTCTCCTTCATTATTTGAATAAGAATTGGGTATAGCTAAAATATCAGCAACCTCCAATGTAACAGTAACTTCGCTACTAGATGCAAAATTATCATCTGAAACAGTGTAAGTAAAAGTATCTGTATTAAAAGTTGAATCTGAACCATCGGTTACGTAGGTAAAAGAACCGTCTTGATTTAGTGCAAGTTGTCCATATTGAGGTTGAGTTGACCCAGCACTTACAGAAAATGTTGATGAATCTGAATCTGAATCCGTATCGTTTCTCAACACACCAACGGAGGCATCCATTTCAGTAGTTGAATTTCTAGTTATATAATATGTATCTGCAACTCCAACAGGCGCATCATTCTGAGGCGAAATTGTAACAGTTACAGTTCCGGTAGTACTTAAAGTGCCATCACTTGTGCTGTAAGTAAAAGTATCAGTAGTAGTTTCTGAACCATCGTGAGTATAAACAAATTCAGTTCCGCTAACTACAGCTGTACCATTACTCCCTTGACTTGATACATTTATAGTTAAATTAGATCCTTCGGAGTCAGAAGCACCAAAAGATGTTGAATTAGTTGAATTACCTTCATCAACAGAAACCGCAGAATCAGGGCTTAAAGGTGCATCATTGACAGCAGTAATTGTTATTGAGATTGTTGCATTGGCACTGTACACATTTTCAGTAGACTCTTTTGCTCTAACAATAATAGAATCGCTGGTTGTTTCAGAACCATCGTGAGTATAATAACCAATACCTGAAGAGGTATCAAATGTGTAAGTACCATATTGAGGTTGTGTTACAACTTCATAAACTAAGATTGCACCCTCTGCGTCTGTACCTGAAACATTAATTTCAGCAGAAGCTCCTTCATCTAAAGTCTTTGTGACATCCGCTACTACAGGTTGATCATTAACTGAATTAATTGTTATTGTAACAGTAGCAATGTTACTAGTATTGTTTGTTTCATCAGAAATACTGAAGGTGAAAGAATCAGATGTTCCTTCGCCACCAGAATGAACGTAAGTAAAGCTACCATTCGATTCAATTGTAACAGAACCTGATGTTGGATTACCAACAACAGCAAATGTTAAATCGCTGTCGCTACTGTCAGAATCGGAACCAGATAAAGTGCCGGAGGATGTATCACCTTCGTTGATAGAAATTGATGAATCATCAGCAACAGGCGATGCAGTTTCTTGTGAATAGACAAAAAATGTAAATGTTAAAAAAATTAGGGAGATAAAATTTTTCATAGTTAATTATTGTAATAAAACGTTAAAAAGTATAAACTTGATATAAATATTTTCATGTATTAATTGGTTGATACAGATGAAAAAAAGGGTAAAACATACCCTTCCAACAATTTTACAATTTAGATAAAAAGAACTAGTTCAACAATAAAAAAACATTAATATTGATATAAAGACAGATTAGTGAAGTTTATAAAACTAAAATTTTTAATACAATTAGAATACATATAGTTCGTTTTATATCTGTGAAAATAAAAAATATATAATAATATTGCTTTAATAAGTGAAAATATTTTAAATATATAATTTTTAATAATTTACATTTAAGCTATAAAAAAAGAATAGTTGTGTGAGAAAATTAGCAGTTTATCGATTCCACATATCTTGCTCGAAGTCAAGGATTTCTTTTTTAATTCTTTCAGATTCTAAAATTGATTGAAGGCCTTTATCTTTATAGGAGGATATGGGACGATCACCATATAAATTATCTTCTTTATATATGTATGAACTAAACCTTCTAGATATTAATAACTGGTCAAATGAAATTCTATTTGCATTGTTTTTTTCATTAAAAACCATTTCTTTGTGAAGAATTTTTCTTAAGCTTGGATACCAGATCCAAAAAAGATCGGTATTATTTTTACCATCATCATCTTTAAGGTTTTTTCCCACCGGCATTAGCCCTAATAACCTGTATTTCATTTCACCTTGCCTTTTATCAAAATACCACATACCTTTAATTCTATAAGCAGTAATATCAATGGATTTCAATTCTTCAGGTGGTGTTGGCACTCCATTAATTAGTTCTGTAAATGAAACAACTTCCATAACATCATTATAGGACATCTTATCTTTAAAATTATCATTTCTATCAAAATACAACTCTGTAATACGTTTATTAATTATATTTTCTTTTAAAATTCTCCAAAGCGACTTTCTGTTTTTTTCATAGGTCTCGTCATTAACAGGAAATAATAACGGAAAGTTTAATTTTTCGTTTAAATCAATTTTTTCGTAGACTATTTTTGACCAAAGAATATCTCTCTCGTCAATGTAATCAAATTCAAGAAAAGAATCACTGTCAGACTGTTTTTGATCAAAGTTCTTAATTCCAATTTCAGATGGAGTTGAAGCATTTAATATGTTTGCTTGCGAAAAAGCATTTAAACTAAACAATACACAAAAAAGAAATATTAAATTTTTCATTCTAGTATTAATATAAAATCATTTACAATATAATTAGGATTTATAAAATCTCCATCTTTTGCATTAGCTTTTATGTTTGATATTCTAACTACTGTTCCTTTACCTTGACTATTTATATCAGCAACTGCCTTTGAATTATTTCTAGCAGTATTTCCATTAACCGTCTTAGATGGTGAGTTACCAACTTTAATGTCGAAAGAAGTCACTTCAATTACAAAATCATAAAGGAAGTCTTTTGGCTTATTTCCTGTAATCATACCATTCGACAAGTATCGTTTGGGAATGTTTTGAGTAGGTTTATAATAATTATCGTTTACTTTAACAGAGCCAAGTCCAGGTGGTGGCTCCAATATTCTAAACTCACCTCCGTCAAATTGTTTTCTTTTACCATTTAAAACACCGGAAACAGAAACTTTCATAGTTTTTTTAGAGAAATCACTGGTAGGAACAGCACCCCATCCGCCGTTTTTAAGTTTTATAAAATCTCCATTATTACTTGATGGTCTAATGGAACTCTCTGCAACGCCCGGGATAGATATTGAAGAGGGATTTCTTAAACCTCTATAAAAAACTTTCATATTATCGGCAGAAACTACTGCTGAGTTAGGCTCTTTAATAACCACAATAGTTTGATTTACTGGAATTGATACTAATTCTTGACTGTCAGCGTTTCTTTTAGTTATTGTTCCAGTTAACTCATAAGTTCCTGGAGATGATAATTTTTTATTTAAAACTACCTTACCACTCTCTATTTTATATTCACTAGAACGTAGAGCCTTTCCATTAATAAATAAATCTACTCCGTCTGGCTTAAAACTTTCATCTTTCTTACCCATTACAACAGCTGCGTTAATAACATCAGTAGTATAATAAACAGGCTTGGTGGTTTCTAAGAGTGTTTGAAATGTATTAAAATTAAGACCTTTATTCTGAACAGCATTTAAGATTTGAGTTAATACTTTATTTTCAATGTACCTTATATCAGATTGAATTTTAGTAAGTTTTGAGATTGAGGCAATCTTAGGAAAGCCCTGAAAATTATAATTTAAAAAAGGTGATTCTGTTCCTTCGCTTGTTACAACTTTTTCGGAATATTTGAATCTGTTTGATAAATCATCTTTAATAGAACCAAATTCATAGTTTATTTTAGTTTCTTTTTCTGAATTTAATTCTTTGTCAGTAATTTGATCTAAAGTTTCATTAATTGAAAAAGGATAATTAGTAAACTTATCAAGAAATAGATCTCCTTTTTCAGTATATAAATCGCCAACAAAAAAATAATCGTCAAGAGTTTGTGATTTGTCCATTATTTGATAATCAGTCATAACAATTATTGAGTCTCTATTTGATTTTACACTAACCTCTTTTAAATAATTATTTTCATCCGAACTAATAAGAGAATCTTTAATATTTTGAATAAAGTTGTAAAAATCATCAGAAACATTTTTCATGTCACCTACCATTTCTGCAGCAATTTTATAGTCTAAATTATCAGAGTTTGAACTTATTTGATCGTAATTTATTTTTGAGGATGACTCTAATTCTACAATCGAAGATTCTAGATCATCGTTTAAAATACCAAGAGTTGCTAAAACTTCTTTACTAATATTTAAAGCAAGCATAGCAATAAACACGAGGTACATCATGTTTATCATTTTCTGTCTAGTATCCGATTTTCCAGCCATATGTTATTTGTTCATTCCTTCAAGCATTGAAGAATACTTAGCATTAAGTTCATTAATAGTTTCCTTCATTTTGTTTAGCTCCTCACCCAGACCTTCAGGAATATTCATTGAAGAAGTTGAAGAATTTACTTCGGATAAAGATTTATTTAAAGAATCGTACAATTCATTAATACTAGTAAGTTTAGAAGCTGCAGATGATAAGTTATCATTATAACTATTTAAATTTTCACTAATATTATTTGGCACAGAAAAAGATTCTGTTGCAGCTGTTGCAGCTGTTAAATTTTTATTTAGAGAACTTAATCCAGTAACGGTTTGATCAACTGCTTTCTGTAAAGATTGTGTTTCAGCCTCAATTGTTTGAAGACCTGGATCTTCAACTGAAGAATCTCCAGTCATAAAACCTTGAATACCTGAAATAGAAAAAATTATTGCTTCAGTTACAAGTCCTGCAGTTAACCATGTGTTTCCTGAAAAAATAAAATCACTATGGGTAATTTTTAGAAGTGCTCCAATAATTACAATTGATGCACCAACTCCAAACATTAATTCTATCCAATTATCAGGTATAAATTTTTTTCTTTTATTTGCCATAACTTTTTTATTGTTTAATTTCAAAAATTAGACCATCATTATAATAGATGGTTTAAAATATTTTATTTTGGTTTCTATCACCTCCACCATCTTCACCTAAATAGTCCTGAACAGTTCTAAAACCAATATAGGATCTTTTTTCATCTTTGTACTCGTAATCTCTTGTACTTACCCTTAAAAAATAGGCGGTGTCTTTCCACGATCCACCTCTAATAACTTTTCTTAAATTAATGGTATCTGTAACATTTGGATTAAGTCCTGAATCAAACTGATAAGCACCTTTATCATAAGATGATCTAGTCCATTCTGAAACATTTCCAGCCATATTATATAATCCATAATCATTAGGCCAAAATGACTTTGCTTCAACAGTATATAAAGCCTCGTCAGCTGCATAATCTCCTCTGTTGGGCTTAAAGTTAGCTAAAAAACATCCTTCTGAATCCATTGTGTAAGGACCGCCCCAAGGGTATGTTGCAGATTCTAATCCACCTCTTGCTGCATACTCCCACTCTGCCTCACTTGGGAGCCTGTAGCTGGCAACTCTAGAACCATTTTTTAATGTCTTTTGATAATTATTTTTATACATTGTTCTCCAGTGAGCAAAGGCAGTAGCCTGCTCCCAAGAAATACCTACCACGGGATAATCAGTATATGCATCGTGCCAGAAGTAATCATTGTGCATAGGCTCGTTATAGCTGTAAGAAAAATCTTTAATCCATGCAGTGGTGTCAGGATAAACAGGAATTGATTTTTGAACAAAGAAATTTTTTCTTGCACTATCCGGGTATTTTATAGCCTCAGCAGCATCAAAAGTAGTGTAGTTGTATACAATTTTCTTGATGTCAAATATTCTTTCTCCATTGTAAGATTCATCTTCTGGCAAATAAAAACCCGTACCTTCAATTGGACCTTCCATAACTTCAGCGTAAGCTAAATCAGGATATTCTTCTCTTTCCCAAATTAAATCAATGTCAAAATTTAAATTAAATGTTTTCTTATCATAGGGATTAATTCCAAACGAATTTTGTTCTCTATATAACTCATAACCGCTTTTTTCATCATCACTTACTTCACTTATTGGTTGGTATACAGGAAAATAAGAATTTATACTGTTGTCTTTGTCTAATTCTTCTTGAGAGGGGGATTCTCCAATTTCTTCAATTGCTCTAACAGCAAGAGATTGCCTTACTATAGAATCTTTAACCCAATTTACATATTGTCTGTATTCACCATTGGTAATTTCAGTTTCGTCCATAAAAAAAGCTTTTATAGAAACCGTACTTATTGGAGCGTTTTGAAGTCCAGCAATATCATCATCTGCCATACCCATTAAAAAAGAACCACTTGGCACTAGAACCATTCCAGAGGGTTTGTCTGGAAAAAATTTTGTTCCCTTGACTCCTATTAACTCTCCTCTATCATTTTTATTAGAACAACTTGAAATAAAAATTACGATAAATAGTAGATAAAATATATTTTTCAATAGATATTCTTTGGTTAAAGTTTATAAAAATAATAATATTATTAACACCTTCTCAAATTTCATACCAATTATAATAAATTTCTTCTTAATATTAATAATGAATGATCAGATAATACTTCATTACAAGCTTTTATGTAATCTTTTTTACTTATTGGGGATAAATAGTCACTAGTCATAACTATTTCTTGGGCTTAGATTTTTTAGGCTTTTTCTTTTTAAAATAATCCCCTACATTATCTTCATTAAATTTATCTAAATCTGTTCCTTTAGGAAATTCAACTTTAACTTTACCTTTTATTAAATTAAATCTTCCCCATCTAGCTTTTTCTAATCTAATACCTAGATCGTCCCAAACTTTTAATAGTTTTTCAGCTTCCTTTTTCTTTTTAAGTTCAATTAGTTCAAAACAATCTTTTTCACTAAGATTATCAAAATCATATGATTTATTAACGTTGATAAACAAACCATTCCATTTTATAAATGGTCCAAATCTTCCTTTTCCTTTACTTATATCAAAACCTTCGTAACTAGCAATTGGAGCATCAATTTTTCTTTTTTCTAAAATAAGCTCAATAGCTTGTTCTAATGAAACTTCAAGAGGACTTAAACCTTTTGGAAGAGATACAAATACGTTGTTGTGTTTTACATAGGGTCCAAATCTACCTGCATTAGATTCAACGCTTAGCTCTTCAAAATCTCCTAAGTAACAAGGTAGTTTAAAAAGCTGCATTGTTTCTTCAAATGTAATTTTACTTATTTTTTGATCTGGAAGAAGTCCTGCAAATATTGGTTTTTCTTCTTCATCAACTGTTCCAATTTGAGCCATTGGACCAAATTTACCAAGCCTTACACTTACCTTTCTTCCACTTACTGGATCAACCCCTAGTACTCTTTCTCCAGTTTCTCTTGTTGCATTTTGTTGCACATCTTCAACTGTTGTATGGAACGGACCATAAAAATCTTTTAAAATACTTGTCCATTCAATATCACCATTGGCAATTTTATCAAAATCTTGCTCAACACTTGCGGTAAAATTATAATTTAAAATATTTTGAAAGTTGTTAACTAGAAAATCAGTTACAATCATTCCAACTTCTGTGGGGACTAACTTTCCTTTGTCAGAACCTGTATTTTCAGTTAATACCGAAGTTTTTATTTCATTATTTTGAGTAAAAAGTTGTCTGTAATTTCTTTCATAACCTTCATAAGCACCTTTAACAACATATTTTCTATTTTGAATAGTTGTAATTGTTGGAGCATATGTAGATGGGCGTCCAATTCCTAATTCTTCTAATTTCTTAACTAAAGAAGCTTCAGAATATCGATAAGGTGGTCGGCTGAACTTTTCAGTTGCTGTTATTGAATTACTAGACAATTGAGCACCTTTTTGAAGGTTCGGAAGCAATCCTTGAGAATCTTCATTTTCATTGTTATCAATCCCTTCAATGTAAACTTTTAAAAATCCATCAAATTGAATTATCTCACCTTTACAAGTAAATTGATTTTCATATTTATCTGAGGATATTTTTAAAATAGTTCTTTCTAAAATTGCGTCACTCATTTGTGAAGCGATCGTTCTTAGCCAAATTAAATTATATAATTTAATTTGATCAGATTCCATATTAACTTGTCTTTTTTCAAAATTTGTAGGTCTTACAGCTTCATGGGCTTCTTGCGCTCCTTTATTTTTATTTGAAAACTTTTTTCTTTTATGATAATTTTCTCCATAAGTCTTAGATATAACTTTTCCAGCAGCATTCAAAGCATCGTCTGAAAGATTAACACTGTCAGTTCTCATGTATGTTATATTTCCAGACTCATATAATCTTTGAGCAGCAGACATTGTTCGACTTACTGAAAATCCTAATTTTCTTGATGCCTCTTGTTGTAAAGTTGAAGTAGTAAATGGAGCTGATGAAGATTTTTTAAATGGTTTCTTTTCGACAGATGAAATTAAAAAGTTTGAATTTAAACTTTTATCAAGAATACTTTTAGCTTCTTCTTCAGAATCAAAAACTCCGCTTAATTGAGCGTCCAAAATATTATTGCTTGGATCAGAAAATTTTCCTGAGATTTTAAATGAAGAAACAGGAACGAAATCATTAATCTCATTTTCTCTATCTACTAACAATCTAACTGCAACAGATTGAACTCTTCCTGCAGAAAGACCTCCCTTAACTTTTCTCCACAAAATTGGAGAAATTTCAAATCCAACCAATCTATCAATTATACGTCTTGCTTGTTGAGCGTTAACTAAATCATAGTTTATTTCTCTTGGATTTTCAATTGCATTTAAAATTGCTTTTTTAGTAATTTCTCTAAAGACAATTCTTTTAGTCTTTGCTTTATCTAACTTTAAACTTTCAAATAAATGCCATGCAATAGCCTCTCCTTCTCGATCTTCATCACTAGCTAACCATACTGTATCTGCAGAAGATGCTTGTTTTTTTAATTGCTTTACGACATCTTTTTTATCACTTGAAATGATATATTTTGGCTTAAAATCATTGTCTACATCAATTCCTATTTCTTTAGATGGCAAATCTGAAATGTGACCATAACTGGAGGAAACTTTAAAGTCTGCTCCAAGATATTTTTCAATAGTTTTTGCCTTAGCAGGAGATTCAACAATTACTAAATTTTTAGACATTTAAAAAGGATTTTGAGATCACAAAAGTATATTTTTTTTTTTATTCCAAATTTACAGTAACTAATAAATAGTATATTTTTAATTAAAATTTATACTGACATATTGTCACATATTTTTATATTTGCATAAAATTTACACAGATTATTAGACTATGGGTATTGGATTAAAATCAAATGAAAATAAAGTTTCCAAGAAATTTTATATAGAAAGTTACGGATGTCAAATGAACTTTGCTGACAGTGAAGTTGTTGCTTCAATAGTTTCAAAGGAAGGTTATAATTCTACCAATAATTTAAATGATGCAGATTTAATTTTACTTAACACATGTTCAATTAGAGAGAAAGCTGAATTAACAGTTAGAAAAAGACTTGAAAGTTTTAATAAATTAAAAAGAAAAAATAAAAATTTAAAAGTTGGTGTACTTGGCTGCATGGCCGAAAGACTTAAAAGTAAATTTTTAGATGAAGAAAAAATTGTTGATCTAGTTGTTGGCCCAGATGCATATAAAGACATTCCAAACCTATTGGAAGAAATAAATGAAGGTAGAAATGCTGTAAACGTTATTTTATCTAAAGAAGAAACATATGGTGACATAAGCCCTGTAAGACTCTCTTCAAATGGAGTGACAGCTTTTGTTTCAATAACAAGAGGATGTGATAATATGTGTACTTTTTGTGTTGTTCCATTTACGAGGGGAAGAGAAAGAAGTAGAGATCCTAAAAGTATTTTAAATGAAATAAAAGATTTAAATAATTCGAATTATAAAGAAATTACTCTGCTTGGTCAAAATGTAGACAGTTATTTATGGTATGGTGGAGGATTAAAAAAAGATTTTAAAAATGCTGACGAATTTGTTAAAAAAACATCAGTAAATTTCTCTAAACTACTAAAACTAGTTGCGGAAGCGTTCCCTAAACTTAGAATTAGATTTTCAACTTCGAACCCTCAGGATATGAGTTTAGATGTTATAAAAACTATGGCAAATTATGATAACATTTGTAATTATATTCATCTTCCTGTTCAATCTGGAAGTGACTCTATATTAAAGGCAATGAACAGACAGCACACAAGAGAGGAATACTTAACTTTAATTAAAAACATAAAAGACATTATCCCTAATTGTGGAATTTCTCATGATATGATAACTGGATTTCCTAATGAAAGTGACATGGATCATAAACAGACTTTAAGTTTAATGAAGGAAGTGCAGTATGATTTTGGATACATGTTTAAATACTCAGAAAGACCGGGTACTTTTGCTGCAAAAAAATTTGAAGACAATGTCAAGGAATCAGTTAAAAAAATAAGATTACAAGAAATAATAGACTTACAGCAAACACACAGTCATTATCGAACAAGACAATACGTAGGCAAAATAGTAGAGGTTTTGATAGAAAAGGAATCGAAAAAATCTAATTTACATTGGGCAGGAAGAAATGAGCAAAACACAATGGTTGTTTTTCCTAAACAATCACATAACATAGGTGATTTTGTAAAAGTAAAAGTTTTAGAATGTACATCTGCTACTTTGATCGGAGTTAGCCAAGATTTATAAAAAAAATATATTATGGAATCTAGTACACAAAATATTAAGCAAAGATTTGGAATAATAGGAAATGATCCTATTCTAAACAGATCCATTGAAAAAGCAATGAGAGTATCTCCTACTGATATTTCGGTTTTAGTTACGGGTGAAAGTGGAGTTGGAAAAGAAAGTTTTCCAAAAATAATTCATCAGTTATCTCACAGAAAACATAATAAATACATTGCTGTTAACTGTGGAGCTATACCTGATGGAACTATTGACTCAGAATTATTTGGACACGAAAAAGGAGCATTTACTGGAGCTAATAGCGCAAGAAAAGGATATTTTGAAGTTGCTGATGGTGGTACTATTTTTCTTGATGAAGTTGGAGAACTGCCTTTAACAACTCAAGTTAGACTTTTAAGAGTGTTAGAAAATGGAGAGTATATTAAGGTAGGGGCATCAGAAGTTCAAAAAACTAATGTAAGAATTGTAGCCGCTACCAATCTTGATATGGAAAAAGCAATCCAGAAAGGTAAATTTAGAGAAGATCTTTATTATAGATTAAGTACAGTTGAAATCAAAATTCCTCCTCTTAGAAATAGAAGAGAAGACATTCATTTATTATTTAGAAAGTTTGCAAGTGATTTTGCAAAAAAATATAATATGCCAACCATTCGACTTGACGAAAATGCTCAGCGTCTATTAAATATGTATCGTTGGAATGGAAATATTCGTCAATTAAGAAATGTTGCTGAACAACTTTCAGTTTTGGAAGAAAAAAGAGAAGTTTCAAGCCAGTTACTTCAATCTTATTTACCAGAATTTAACTCTACATTGCCAGCCCTAGTAAATAAAGCTAAATCAGCAGATGATTTTTCAAATGAAAGAGAGATTTTGTATAAAATCTTATTTGATATGAAAAAAGATTTAAATGACTTGAAAAAAATAACAAATCATTTAAATAGTGAAGATTACAAATCAGACATTAAAGAAAAAGATTTTAATTCATTAGAAAGTTTACACGAAAAATTAATTAGAGAAAAGGATACAGAAATTATTGAAATTAAAGAAAAAGAAAGTATTTTTAATTCAAAGGAAGATAAATATCACTTTGCAGAGGAGATAAAAGAAGAAGAAACATTATCGATTCATGATAAAGAACTAGAATTAATAAAAAAGGCATTGGAAAGAAATAACGGTAAACGAAAAGCAGCAGCAATTGAATTAGGGATTTCGGAAAGAACTTTATACAGAAAAATTAAGCAACATGACATTGAATTATAAAACAATTATTTTATTAATACTCTCAATTTTTACTCATAGTTGTGGAAACTATTCTTTTACAGGTGCATCAATACCTGAGGGAACAGAAAGTTTTCAGGTTAACTTTTTTGAAAATGAAGCTGGTAACTCAATGGGGTCAATATTTGAACCTGGTTTGGATAGAGATTTTACCATAGCTCTTCAAAATATTTTACAAAACCAAACTAATTTACAATTACTAAGCTCAGACGCTGATTTGATTTATGAAGGTGAAATTAAGGATTATAGAGTTAGTCCAATGACTTCAACATCAAACTTACAAGCTTCTCAAAATAGACTTACAGTTGGAGTTAATGTTAGATTTATTAATATAAAAAAAGAAGAAGATAATTTTGAAAGAAAATTTTCATTTTATTTTGATTATCCCGCTGAAACACAATTGTTAAATGTAAAATCTGAAGCTCATGATATTATATTTGAAAGAATTACACAAGATATTTTTAACGCTTCACTCGCAAAATGGTAGATATTAGTATAGATAGTTTTAATAATCTTATTAAAAATCCAAATGATATTAGTTTGGATCAAAGTATTTCAATTAAAAAAATAATTAAAAAGTATCCATATTTTCAAACTGCAAGAATTGTTGAACTAATTGGTTTAAAAAAATTTAACAATATAAGGTTTAACAGTGCATTAAAAACAAGTTCAATCTACACTACTGATAGAACAGTTTTGTTCGATATCATAGAGCTTGATAATGTAATTTCTAGTAAAACCAATCCTGTTCTATTTTCAGAAAATACTAAAAATTCATTTATTAAATGGCTTAAAGTAAGTAAGCATGTTTCAAATAACGAGTCATCACAAGAATCGATAATAGAAAGTTTTTTAAAAGTCACACCAAAAATTGATCCTGAAAAAAGTATTTCAAATACTGATTTAGCGTCTGATTTTAAAGTCAGTAAAAAAGAATTTATGACAGAAACTTTAGCTAAAATTTATTTTAAACAAAATAAATTTGAAGAGGCAATAAGAGCTTATGAAATTCTTTCCTTGAAATATCCAGAAAAAATCAGTTTATTTGCAGACCAAATCAAAACTATAAAGAGTAGTTTAAAAAATAAAAGTTATGAGTAGTTTTTCAATTTTTTTAATATTAATATTAATAGTTTCTTTTTTACTTGTGTTAGTAATAATGGTTCAGAACCCTAAAGGAGGTGGATTGTCGTCTTCATTTGGCGGAGGAGATTCTCAACAAATAGGTGGAGTACGAAAAACTACAGATTTTTTAGATAAAAGCACATGGGTATTAGCTTCTTTATTACTAATTCTTATATTACTTTCAAATATAACACTAGACAGAAGTAACGAAAATATTGATTCAAAACTGTTGGATTCTAATAATTTAGAAACAGCAATTCCTGAAGCATTATCTGAAGAAATTCCTCTGGAAATTCCAGTTCAGGAATAATTCTGTTTCATAACTACGATGTCAGCTTGTCACTGAAAAAATAATCTTTGACCATTTTGTCATATTTATTACCTTGGCATGATTGCTGTAATTTAATATTAAAAATAAAACTATGAGTAAATTAAACATTAAACCATTAGCTGATAGAGTATTATTAGAACCTCTAGAAGCAGAAACTAAAACTGCATCAGGAATAATTATTCCAGATACTGCTAAAGAAAAACCTCAAAAAGGAAATATTGTTGCTGTTGGACCTGGAACTAAGGATAATCCTGTTACAGTCAAAGTTGGAGATTCTGTTTTATATGGAAAATACAGTGGAACAGAACTTAAATTAGATGGTAAAAATTACTTAATTATGCGAGAATCAGATGTTCTTGCAATTGTTTAAAATAAAAAAATAAAAAAATGGCAAAAAAAATACAATTTGACGTAGAAGCAAGAGAAGGTCTTAAAAAAGGAGTTGATGCTTTAGCAAATGCGGTGAAAGTTACTTTAGGACCAAAAGGTCGTAATGTTATTATAGGAAAAGCGTTCGGAGGTCCACAAATTACCAAAGATGGAGTTACTGTTGCTAAGGAAATTGAGCTAGAAGATGCATTAGAAAACATGGGAGCTCAAATGGTTAAGGAAGTGGCATCTAAAACTAACGATTTAGCTGGAGATGGAACGACTACCGCAACTATTTTAGCACAAGCGATTGTGAAAGAAGGTTTAAAAAATGTTACTGCAGGAGCGAATCCAATGGATTTGAAAAGAGGAGTCGACAAAGCTGTTGAAGCTATTGTAGGACAGTTAAATAAAAATGCAGAAACTGTTGGTAGTTCATCAGATAAAATAAAACAAGTAGCCTCTATTTCAGCAAACAATGATCAATCAATAGGATCCTTAATTACTGAAGCTTTTGAAAAAGTTGGGAAAGAAGGTGTTATAACAGTTGAAGAAGCTAAAGGAACTGACACTTATGTTGATGTTGTAGAAGGTATGCAGTTCGACAGAGGATATCTTTCTCCTTATTTTGTTACAAACTCTGAAAAAATGGAGTCAGATCTAGAATCTCCATACATTTTATTGTATGATAAAAAAATATCTGCAATGAAAGATTTACTTCCAGTACTAGAGCCAGTAGCACAAAGCGGTAAACCACTATTGGTGATTGCCGAAGATGTTGATGGAGAAGCTCTTGCAACATTAGTTGTAAATAAATTAAGAGGTTCATTAAAAATTGCTGCTGTAAAAGCACCTGGATTTGGGGACAGAAGAAAAGCTATGCTTGAAGACATTGCTATTTTAACTGGTGGAACTGTAATTTCAGAAGATAGAGGATTCACATTAGAGAATACTACAATTGAAATGTTAGGTTCTGCTGAAAGAGTAACTATTGATAAAGATAACACTACCATAGTAAATGGATCAGGTGTAAAAGAAAATATTGAAGCTAGAGTTAATCAAATCAAGGCGCAGATAGAAACTACAACATCAGATTATGATAAAGAAAAACTACAAGAAAGATTAGCAAAATTAGCTGGTGGTGTCGCTGTACTTTATGTTGGTGCTGCATCTGAAGTTGAAATGAAAGAGAAAAAAGATAGAGTTGACGATGCACTTCACGCAACTAGAGCTGCTGTTGAAGAAGGTATAGTAGCTGGTGGTGGTGTTGCATTATTAAGAACTAGAAAAGTTTTAGAGAAAATTACAAGCGAAAACTTAGACGAAGTAACTGGAATTCAAATTATTTCTAGGGCTATCGAAGCTCCGTTAAGAACAATTGTTGAGAACGCAGGTGGTGAAGGTTCGGTTGTTGTTGCTAAAGTTATGGAAGGAAAAGGTAATTTTGGATATGATGCAAAATCCGAAACTTATGTTGATCTATTGAAAGAAGGTATAATTGATCCCAAAAAAGTAACAAGAATTGCTCTGGAGAATGCTGCATCAGTTGCTGGAATGATATTAACTACTGAATGTGCTCTTGTTGATATTAAAGAAGACGCTCCTCCTGCAATGCCTCCTATGGGCGGCGGCGGTATGCCAGGAATGATGTAATTAACAAAATATAACTGCCCTTTATGGGCAGTTTTTTTTATGTACGAAAATGAATATTCTTTAATAGAAAAAAAAATAGAAAATCTTAACCTCAAAGATTCACTAAATTTTATTTGTGAATTTCTTCAAAAAAATATCAAAGGATACGACTGGGTTGGATATTACTTTCACAACGATAAAAATCAATTAGTTCTAAAAACATATTTTGGTTTAAAAACTGATCATACAATAATTCCCTTTGGAAAAGGAATTTGCGGACAAACAGCTGAATCAAATATGCATATAATTGTAGATGATGTTAATGATGAAGAAAATTACATCTCTTGTAATATTAATGTCAAATCTGAAATAGTAGTTCCATTATTCTCAAATAATAAAAATATTGGGCAAATCGATATTGATTCTAATACAATCGGTAGGTTTACATTAGATGATTTAAAATTTTTAAAAAAAATAAATATTTTAATTGCAAAAAAAATATAAAATTTTATATAAACCCTGCAATGTTTTTTTAAAAAAAAACTACTTTTATAGTATACATTTTTTCCATTAAATTATGCTAAAATTAAAGTCAGCCCTTATATCTGTTTTTAATAAAGACGGATTAGAACCAATCGCTAAAAAACTCAATAATCTTGGAGTAATAATTTATTCTACTGGTGGAACTGAACTATTTTTAAAAAAAATTGGAATTCCTGTGTTAAGAGTTGAAGACGTTACTGGATACCCATCAATACTTGGTGGAAGAGTCAAAACCCTTCATCCTAAAATTTTTGGAGGAATTTTAAACAGAAACGATAATAATAATGATGTAAATGATCTTAAAAATTACGAAATTCCAAATATTGATTTAGTAATTGTTGATCTTTATCCTTTCGAGGAAACAGTAAAATCTAACGACAGTGAACAAAATATAATTGAAAAAATTGATATAGGTGGTATTTCACTAATTAGAGCTGCAGCAAAAAACTTCAAAGATGTAATGTGTATCTCTTCACAAGATGATTATTCAGATTTTTTAGACATACTTAACAATAACAATGGAGAAGTCAGTTTAGAATATAGAAGAAACTTTGCATTTAGAGCTTTCAATGTATCTTCTCATTACGACACAGCTATTTTTAATTATTTTAAAGAGGATAACAATTCTCTTAAGGCAAGTTTTAAAAATGGAAAAGAACTACGATATGGTGAAAACCCACATCAAAAAGGTACATTTTATGGAGATTTTAATTCAATGTTTGAACAATTACATGGAAAAGAACTTTCTTATAACAATTTACTTGATGTTGATGCGGCTGTAAATTTAATTTTAGAGTTTTATAATGATATTCCAACATTTGCCATATTAAAGCACAATAACGCTTGTGGATTGGCTTCCAGAGACTCGCTTTTAGATGCTTACAAGGATGCTTTAGCTGGTGATCCTGTTTCTGCTTTTGGAGGTGTTTTAATTTCAAATAAAAAAATTGACTTTGAAACTGCTGAAGAAATTAACAAACTTTTTTGTGAAGTTGTAATCGCCCCTAGTTTTGAAAAAACTGCTATTAACTTGTTAAAATCTAAAAAAAACAGAATATTACTAGTCTTAAAAAATACAGAATTAAACAATCAACAATTAAGAACTTGCTTAAACGGAGTTCTAACTCAAGATAAAGACAATATAACAGATTCAACCTCTAACTTCAAGACATGTACAAAAAAATCTCCAAACAGTTCAGAAATTAAAGATTTAGAATTTGCTTCAAAAATTT
>ENA-OWPI01000984-OWPI01000984.1-marine-metagenome-genome-assembly--contig:-NODE-984-length-34400-cov-3.771349_pt1 | contig 34400 bp, 22 predicted proteins | sample MGYA00238138_ERZ651775 | MGnify/ENA primary metagenome ERZ651775 (study PRJEB26906, sample SAMN06265043) | marine metagenome | isolation source: Helgoland LTER site | place: Germany:Helgoland, sampling...
AAATACTCAATTAGTGAAAGTAAGATGTTACGCTATGCTAGTAGAAGAAGGAAAAAAAAGGAATTAGATAATTATTTAAATCAAACATCTAAATATCGACAGCATGTATGATTTGCTGCCATTAATTTGAAATGATAAGTAAAGACTCATTACATATTGATTGGATTACGAAAGTATCATCGGCAAACAGAAAGGCTGATAAAATACTTGTGGAGAAGGTTATTAGAGCCCTAATGCTTTTGGAGGGGTTGGTAAAGCAGAATTTAGATTTTGTTTTCAAAGGAGGTACTGCTTTAATGCTAATTCTAGATTCACCAAAAAGGCTATCCATAGATATTGATATTATTATTGAAAAAGAACCTAAAAATTTGGATGAGCCAACAATTATTAAGGGTTGTTTAGCCTTAGTGTGAGAGTTAAGCACAAGGAAACAAAAAAGTGCTAGCCAACATTCATCATGAATGCTCGCTAGCACTTTTTAACTGCGCTTTATTTTGTAGATGAGCCCTTAGTTACCTACATCGCTTAGCATCACTTGGATGGCGCGCTCAAGTTGCTGATCTCTATTCTTGTCTATAATACCCGGCATGTTCTTGAGTTTAATGGTAGGTTCGGTCTGAAGGTTCTCCATCCATCTACCGTTCTTATCTTTCGCACTCACAGGCACCACTCCCCAGCGACCTCCATCAGGTAGTCCTTCCCATCCGGCAAAGCTACAGGTGCCTGGTACAGGCATACCGATGGTCTTACCAATTTTAAGGTCTGTATAGCCTTGAGCAAAACAATGACCATCTGAGTACATGCTTTCATTAAAGAGCGCCAAAGTTGGCTTAGTCCAGCGCGAGGTAGGTTCTCCGCCTACCACCTTTGCAGCGGTAGCGTAAGTAATGAATGGCTCTCCTGTAAAGAACATGGCCAAATCAGCCACTAAGTCTCCGCCACCATTGAAACGAGTATCGACTATAATACCTTTCATATTGAAGTATTTACCCATTATATCCTCATAGATACTACGATAAGGCGCGTCACCCATTCCGGGGATATGGACATAACCCAGCTGACCGTTTGACTTCTCTGCTACTTCCTTTTCATTAATCTTGACAAAGCGATTGTAAAGAAGACTACGCTCTGCACCCAAAGAAATTGGCTTGACGGTGATTTGTTGTCTATCAGATTTTTTAGGCCCTGTAACTTCCAGTAGCGTAAACTTCCCAGACTTTCTATTCAAGTACGAGGCAACATCTCTACTTGAGGTAACCAATTCACCATCTATCTTCTCGATGACCATTCCTGGCTGAATGTCAAATTTAGCCTTATCAAGCGGGCCTCCTTTTAACACTTCGGCTATTCTAATTCCATCTCCTTTGTACGCGTAGTCCATGAAAATCCCAAGTGAAGCCGTAGCATCAGCATTTGGAATACTAGTACCATACCTAGATCCTGCATGAGAAACGTTTAACTCACCTAACATTTCTGAAAGCATTTCCGAGAATTCGTAGCTATTGCCAATAGAAGGCAAATACTTAGCGTATTCAGTGCGCATGAGGTTCCAATCAATTCCATGGAATGTTGGCTCATAAAATATGTTTTTGGTTCTGATCCATACGTGCTCAAACATATAGTTTCGTTCCGCAACAGCATCATATTCCATCTCGCCACTAATGCTTATCGCTTCTCTTTTGCTGGCATCCGCATTGATTTTAGAAATACGTCCTCCACTCAATAGGTAAAGATTTTTCATTTCTTTATCCCACTGCAAAGACCCAGAACCACCATCCAATTTGAGGGTCATTTTAGTTTCTTTGGTTCTAAGGTTTGTGGTCCAAAGGTTTTGGCCTCCCTCAAAACTGGCTAAGTAATAAAGCTGCTCACCATCCTTCGAAAGGGTAGCATCACCAAGACTTGAGGAATGAATTGTAAACCTTGCCTTTCGTTCTTTCATGTCATCAAAGTCAAAAACCAAGTCTTTGACAGCTTCCTCCTTCTCAGCTTCTTTCTTGTCTTTATCCTTACTCTCGTCTTTCTTCTCGCCTTTCTTCTGCTCCTTCTCGATTTCTTTCATCAAGGCATACTCTTCCTTGTTCATTTGGTATTTATCCCACCCATCTTGCGTAAAGAACATAGAATAAACATCTCTTTGTGACTGACCGCTTGTTGCATAGCTCTTCAATCCATTGCGATTGCTAAACCAAATCATCTGCTTACCACCATTCACCCATTTTGGACTAGAATCAGAGTAACCACTTTCCGTTAGGTTTATACGGTTACTGCCATCAGCTGCCATTAGCAAAGCTTCGCTATTGTTTAAGCTGAGGCTCCAATCGACAAGTAGCCATTTACTATCAGGACTCCAGGTAAAGTACTTATCCCCATCTCTCATGTGGAACAAATCATCTGGAGTTAATAGGTCAACCGTGTTACCAGAAGCTATATCCATTACCCTGAGTGTTCTACGGCCAGCGATGTATGCCATTTTCTTCCCGTTGGGAGAATACTGTGGCATATAGCTATCTTCTTCGTTACTCAAAACCACTTCTTCTTTCACTAAGGTAGAAGCGAAGAAGAATGGTTCTTGAGCCGCACGCTCTCTGCTAGATTTATAAATATTCCATTTGCCATCTCTTTCACTTGCATAGACCACAGACTTACCTTCTGGACCCCATGTTACAAACCTTTCCTGCTCTGGTGTATTGGTAATTCTCTTCGTTAACGATCCATCAACAGAGGTAACAAACACCTCGCCCCTAGCAACAAAAGCAATCTCTTTTCCATTTGGCGAAATGGCCATCTCTCTAACGCCACCATTTATTGAAATAAAACTGTCAGCGTTAGCCTTGTCTTGTGTTCTAATGTTTACCGCTACTTTTTCAGGCTGACCACCTTCTTTCATTGTATACAGCTCTCCATCGTACCCAAAGCTGAGTGTTCCGCTTCCAAAACTTAAAAAGCGGACAGGATGTAAGTTGAAGTTGGTGAGCTGCTGACTATCAGATGGATTGTCGATAGACATTTTATACACATTGTAACTACCACTTGATTCGTTTAAGTAGTAAAGGCTTTTTTCGTCCGCACTGAAAACTGGCTGACGATCTTCCACTTCTCTATTTGTGAGCATTTTATGCGCATCACTTTTTGAGTCATACATCCAGATATCTCTGGTTATAGAAGACTTATGGTGTTTTCTGAATTCATTCTCACCACCCTTTTTATCATGGTAGACCATGTAACGCCCATCTTTGCTCACCTGAACATATTCAGCTGGAATGGTAAATACTTGATCAACTCTACCTCCTGCAGTCGGCACTTGATACAATTCGGATTGTGAGCCATGTGGGTATTGGCGGTGCTCAGCTAAGTCTTGTCTTAGTGCACCAAAAATCACATGCTTGTTATCGTTTGAGAACGAAAAAGGATTCTCATCATTCGAGTGGAAAGTCAAACGCGTGGCCTGACCGCCCATTGCATCCATTACGAACACGTCAAAGTTTCCGTATCGATCCGAGGCGAAGGCAAGGTGTTTACTATCCTTACTCCAAACTGGCATATAGTCATGTGCTTGGTGAAAGGTCAATTGCGTAGCATCACCACCAGAAGTAGGCACTCGATATAAGTCTCCTTTGTAAGTGAAGGCAATTTGATTTCCATCAGGAGAAATGCTTTGATAGCGTATCCAGTTGGGGTTTGTTTGAGCGTTGAGCCCGGTAAAGGCTAGGCACAATAGAAGAATAACCAGTTTTTTCATAGTTCGATTAATTTGGACCTGAAGTTATGAAAAGAAGTTGGAAGTGGGAAGATAGAAGTTGGGAGTCGGAAGTTGGAAGACGGAAGACGGAAGACGGGAGTTGGAAGCTAGAAGCTAGTAAACTCACCTTATACCAAGGGACGAGAGGTTAGCTCCATAATAGTAATCTCTGGAAGTATTCCTATACGGCCTGGGAAGCCCAAGAAACCAAAGCCACGATTGACATAGAGGTACTGATTATTTTCCTGATATAAGTCTGCCCATTGCTTATAAATATATTTGGATGGGCTCCATCGGAAGTCTCCAATTTCAACACCTAACTGCATACCGTGGGTATGCCCAGCAAACATAATATCAATATCTGGCTGCTGACCTCTGACTTGCGCATCCCAGTGGCTTGGGTCATGCGAAAGCAATAGTTTCACATCACCTTCGGCATTCAAAGCCGTCTGATCAAGTTGACCGTATTTTGCAAATCTACCTGTGCCCCAGTTCTCAACCCCTAAGACTGAAATCTGATCTGTTCCGATCTTTATTGACCTGTTCTCATTCATCAATAAATCCCAGCCCATACGCTCATGCACTTTGATCATTTCCTTGAGGTTTTGACTCTTCTCTGCAACAGAAGACCAAGCCTTGTAATCGCCATAGTCATGATTTCCGAGCGTAGAATAAACACCCAGATCAGCCTTTACTTTGGAGAATAAATTGAAGTAATCAGCCATTTCTTTGGTCTCGTTATTCACCAAGTCGCCCGTAAAAAAGATCATGTCAGGCTTCTCAGCCATTAACATTTCTACCCCACCTTCTACGGCTACCTTATCATAGAAACTACCACTGTGAATATCAGAAAGCTGACCGATTTTTATTCCTTCAAACTGCTTGGGAAGGTTTGGAAGGTATACCCTTTTTCTTCTCACTCGATAATCATAGGCTCCACGAACGATTCCGAAACTCATGGTTACAATGGGTAATGTTGCCATGACCACAGCACTTCGAGCCAAAAACTTAGACCTAGGCATTTTTTGTCCTGAGGCAACCCTTTTTTCATAACGCCTTTTTCGACCAGAAAAGAATAAGCCTAGCACTCTTCTGATATCATCAAAAAAGATAAAAATGACAGCTCCAAGCTTAGCAAAGTAAGCCATAAAGATGATAGAGAGTAAGAAAGAAAATGGAACCGTACCTGCCTGAACGAATCTCAAGTAGACGACCAGCGCCAACATGGCTATGGCCTGAATTAAGTATAAATAGCGAACAGATGTTTTGACACTACTTTTTTTATCGATTAGGAGTGTTTTAGTCGCTTGATAGGCGTAGTAATCTAACCAACCGAGAAAGGCAACGATTAGCATGAAGAAAAGTGGCGAAATGCGCATATACTTACTTAAACCTAAGACCCATCGAATGGGTTCAAAAAAAAGACTCCCGAGTACCACCTCGGGAGCCACCAAATCAACCTTAACTATGAATGCTCCTCAATAAAGAGGATCATTATCACCACGTTAATATTATAATCAAACATCAAGCCAAAACCTTTGGTGTCCCTGATGAATGTTCTGACATATCAATTACATCTACTTGACCTCTCCACTTAGCAATTTTCAATAAGAGTCTATCCGCTAATAGATACATAGTTGGTACCATGATCAGTGTAAAGAAAGTTGCGAACGTTAATCCGAAAATAATTGTCCATGACATCGGTCCCCAAAAAACCACATTGTCTCCTCCCACATAGAAGTCTGCACTATAACCTACAAAAGCACCAATAAAATCAATATTCAGCCCTACTGCCAATGGCACAAGACCTAGGATGGTTGTAATTGCAGTAAGTAGTACAGGTCTTAGCCTAGTCCTTCCTGCCGTAATAATGGAATCGACAACCTCATCCATCGGCAACCTTTCATCTTCACCTAAGCCTAGCTCTTTTCTTCTTCTCCTACGTGTCAACTCGATAAAATCGATCAATACAATTGCATTGTTTACCACAATACCCGCTAGCGCAATAATACCTACCATGGTCATAATAACTACAAAGTCCATATTGAACGCTACCAAGCCCAAGAATACACCGATTGTGCTTAAGAGTACAGATACCATAATGATAAATGGTGCAGTGATATTATTGAATTGTGACACGATGATCAAGAAGATTGAGAAGACGGCTATCAAGAGTGCTTTGGCTAGGAAAGCCATTTCCTCTGCTTGCTGTTCAGCCTCACCAGTAAATGCATAGCTATAACCTGCTGGCATCTCATAGTCAGCCATTAAAGCTTTCAATTGATCATTGATTACTGTAGCATTAGCTCCTGCAAGAACGTTAGAACTTAAGGTGACTACCCTATCAAGGTCTTTACGCTTAATTGATCCATAGGTAGAACTATAACGTACACTTGCCACTGACGATATTGGTACTTGTACCAAGTTACCAGAGTTCTGATTTCTGAAAGTGATGTTCTTATTCATTAAGGCATCAACATCATATCGATAATCCTCATTCAGTCGAACGTTTATCTCGTAATCGTCTTCACCATCTTTGTATTTAGAGACTTCCTTACCAAAGAGAGCAGTTCTAATTTCGTTAGCTATCGAATAAGTCGAGAGACCGAATCGTCTTGCATTATCTCTATCTATATTAACGATCAGTTCTGGCTTACCTAGCTCCAAAGAACTCTTCAACTTCTCTATTCCTTGGATACCTGATTCAGCAATTCTCTGTTTGATATCTTCTCCAAGATCGATCAATTTCGGGAGGTCTTCCCCAATGATTTCAAGATTCACTGGTTTACCCGTTGGAGGTCCGGCTGCATCTTTGTCGACTGTTAAAGTAACTCCTGGCTTTAGTTTCACTTGCGCTCGAATGTCGTTCATGACATCCATTGTATTCAAGTCGCCACGAAGCTTACTCTCAATAAAGTTCACCGTAATCCTGGCTTTGTGTGGTTCCTCTGATTGCCCAACAGCAGTTGGATCATTTGGATCAGCAGCACCTTGACTCACGTTAGTAGAAACTGATTCTACAATGGCAGCGTAAGGCTTAATAATTTCAAGTACTTGAGCTTCAATATCCTTAGAAAAATCATTTGTCTGCTCAATGTCAGTTCCTACTGGGTATTCAACGAATACATTTACATACTTTGGCTCATTTTCTGGAAAGAATAGAACATTTGGTAGAAATGCACCGAAAATCATTAGTGAGACAATCAAGGTAGCAAATGCACCTCCAAGATACTTGCCTGGATGTTTAACAGCACTTTTCAATACGCGAACGTAAATACCTTCTAACCTAGGTAGAAAACCTGCCTGGAACCTAGCGGACAATGGTCCTAATACATAAACATTAAGCAGTGTTACCACTCCGATTAACATCAACAAGTTTCCAAAGCCAATCCAACCAATAGCAAAGGCAAATACTAAGCCTGCTACGATGGCAATTGCTGACCTCACAATAATTTTTTTATGGTCGTATTGCCTGTCTCCATCAACGCGCATAAAACTTGATATAAACACTGGGTTGATCACCAATGCTACAAATAGGGATGACCCTAAAGTGATAATCAGTGTCACCGGTAAATAGAGCATGAATTCTCCGATAATTCCAGGCCAGAATGCCAATGGAATAAATGCAGCTAGCGTGGTTGCAGTTGAAGTAATAATTGGCAAGGCCACTTCACCAACACCTCTTCGAGTTGCTGCCATTGGGCTCAAACCTTCTTCCATCAATCGATAGACATTTTCAACTACTACAATACCGTTATCCACTAACATACCTAAGGCCATGATAAGGCCAAACAGTGTCATGGTATTAATGGTAATCCCCACCAGACCGAGAATCATCAAGGCCATAAACATGGACAGTGGAATGGCCATACCCACAAAAAGTGAGTTTCTAGTACCTAAGAAGAATAGCAAAACAGTCACCACAAGAATTACCCCGAAGATGATGTTGTTACCCAAGCTACTTACTTGTTCTCTTGTATCTTTAGATTGATCATTTGTGATGGTCACTTTCGTTGTTGCAGGAATTCGACCATTTGCCTCACTTTCGGCAATAAGTGCCATGATGTTGTCAGTAGCGATCAATAAATTTTCACCACTTCTTTTCATCACATCAATTTTAACCACAGGGTTTAAATCTAGCCTTGCATAGTTCTGCTTATCCTTGTAGCCAAATTCTACAACGGCTACATCCCTTAGATAAACGATGTTTCCATTTTCGTTACTAATGATGATGTTTTCCATTTGAGATGGATCATCAAACTCACCAATTACACGAACGTTTCTTCTCAGTCCATCAGAAATCACATTACCACCAGACATGGTCATGTTTTCTGAAGAAATAGCGTTTTCAATGTCAGTGAAAGTCACCTTTCTCGCTTCTAGCTTGAATGGGTCAACACGTACTTCTACTTCCTTCTCATCTACCCCAACAATATTTGCTTTTGATACTTGTGGAAACTTTTCAATTTCATCCTCCAAGTATTCAGCAATGTCATTGAGTTCATCTAAACTCTTTGTAGGATCTGTCAGGTTGATATTTAGAATTGGGAAATTCTCCGAAAAGCTAAACTTGATCACATTCGGATCCGTCTTAAGGTCTGAAGGCAACTCTGATTTTGCTCTATCTACAGCATCTTTTACATCGATTACCGCCTCATCAACATCTACACCTACTTGGAATTCGATCACAATAGCTGAGAAATCTTGAACTGAGTTAGACTGGATATTGTCTACCCCCTCAATTGTATTGATCTCTTTCTCAATCTGTCTTGTAATTAAACTCTCTATATCCTCTGGTGAGTTACCAGGATGAGCCGTACTTACATAAACCGTTGGTTGTTCTACCTCAGGAAAGTTCTCTTTCGGTAAGGTAATGTATGAGTATACTCCTGCTGCAATGATGATCAATGTCAGCACGTATACCGTAACTTTATTGCGCAGGGCAAAGGAGGTTAAACCAAATTCCTTGTCCACTATATTTTTGTCGTTCTCGCTAGCCATTATCTATCGCTCTGAGTTTGATTAATTTTGAATACTTACAGTCGTACCGTTGGCAACAGTTCTGTTGCCTTTGTCTACCACAACTTCACCACCTGCGAGGCCTGTGACTACTTCAGTATGGTTATCATAAGAATAGCCCAATTTTACATGAACCTTATTGACCTTGTTACCATTGACTTGATATACGAAGTTCCCTTCATCATCTTCTTGAATTATTCTGGAAGGAATCACAATAGCATTCTCAGACGCGTAGTCCGTAAGTGTAATGCGAGTGACCAAATTAGTCTTTAGATAGGCATCATTTCTTGGTAATTTCACCTCTATGGTGAATGTTCTACTTGCTGGATTGATGACTCTGCCCACAGAAATAACTTGTGAATCAAAACTCTGACCTAGGGAAGGGATATTGACTGTTGCTTTATCGCCTTTCTTAAACTTACCAATAAATGACTCCGAAATTTCAGCTGAGATATACATGTCAGCACTACTCACCAAGAATGCGATTGGAGTCCCTGGCTGAACAATTTGCCCCTTCGTCACCGGCACTTGCTCAACCGTACCATTGAAAGTTGCTTTTATTTCAGCTTTAGCCAATTGGGTCTGGAGGGTAGCCAATTGATTTTCTAAAGTCTCTTTGTTATTTTTCGCTTGTAGGTAGTCTATCTCTGTACCAATATTCTTCTTCCAAAGTCTATCACGCTTATCGTAGATAGTGGTAGCGAATCTTAATTGATTCTCTAGTTCGGCAATTGTCATTTCAAGGTTCTCAGAATCTATCGTTGCGAGCACCTCTCCTTTTTGAACATACTGACCTTCCTTAACATTCACAGCTGTAAGCAAGCCCATCATTTCAGCACTTACATTTACATTGGTTCGTGAATCAACATTTCCTCGCACTTGAATTTTATGCTCAAAATTCGTCTTAGCGGCAGCAATTGTCGTGATTAAGGTTGCAGTTTCAACTCGTTTACCAAAAGTTGGGTCTTCAGCAATTATTGCTGTTTCCAGCGTCTCTATTTCAGTTCTTAAAGCCTTGATCTCTGCTTTCGCATCTGTCAATCGTGCTTTTTTTCCTTCAACTCCCTCCTCACCTTGGCTACAGCTAACGGCAACCAAAGCCATGAATAAAAATGTGATGATGCTCTGAGGTTTCATATCTCTATATATTTTTGAAATTCTGTAAGTCATTGTGTTGTTAGTTTAATTGGCCTAAGGCTCTGTCCAAATCTACCTTGGCATTTATAGCCTCGTAGAGGGCATTCAGATAGTTAATTTCAGCTTCCTTGTAATCCTTTTCTGAATTGATCAGTTCAAGGTTGGAGCCTACTCCTTCGGTGTATTTCTCTCTAGTGATATCACTCACTTCTTTGGCGAGTGCCATATTCTCTTTTTGCACCTCTAAGCGCTGCAGGTTTACATCTAGGGCCTCTTGAGCATTCAACAACTGTTGCTTAAGGTTATTGGTAAGCAAAGAATATTGATTATCGAGCGTTTCTAATTGATACTTCTTGCGCGCTACAGTGTATTTTTTTCGTAGTCCATCAAACACTGGAATACTCACATTGATACCTACACTCGAATTCGTAAACCATTGACGGTTACCATTCCAGAGATTGCCAAAAGAGTCATTACCTGTATTTCTTCCCCAACCGGCATTAAAAGTAACTTTCGGGACGTATTGAGAATAAACGTTTTTGATATCAAGTTCTGCAAGACCTTTTAAGAAGTCTAACTGACGTGCTTCGATTCTCTCTTGAACGTTAAAAGCTTCAACATCTGCCATTGAGTAATCAAAATCGAATGTCGAAAGATCATCAGACAGGTCTATTAAATTGGTGACTGCCATCCCCATTGTAAACTTCAAGAGATTCTTGCTCGCCTCAATCACTTGATCAACACCCTGACGTTCCGTGTTCAAGTTATTCAATTGAACTTGTAACCTGGCGACATCAATTTTCTCTGCAAAACCATTTTCATACAAGGCCCTTGTATCTCTCAGCGTTGATTCAATCGTACTAATGTTAGTATCAATCAATCCTGTTCTTACTTGGTTGACTAAGACGAGGTAATAAGCTTTTGTTACTTGCTCTATTACATCTAGCTCAGTCTTCCTTTCATCTACAAGGACTTTCTCTCTAAGCATTTTAGCTGCTTGCAGGCCGATGAAGAATGAACCATCCCACAATATTTGTGAAGCAGTGACATTGAAGTTACTTTGATGCTGAACACCAAACCTTACAGCTGCAATCTGATCAGCGGGAGCTGTCGGATCGAACACATTCGCAGGCACCAGATTCACTGGTATGCTGGTATTATTCGCATAGCCGAAATTTGCGTCTATCTGAGGCAAACCATCTGCTCTGGTCTCAAAGACCTGAGCATCTGCATCGCGAGTTGCTACTTTCGCGTTTTTTATCTCTTCATTATTTGCTAAAGCATAGCTAATAGCTTCTTGAAGAGATACACCGTTCTGCGCATTGGCACCTAGGGCCATGAGCATAAACACCGCTAAGTAGTTTAATCTCCTAATTGAGCGTATCATTGTTTTTGGTTTTTGACGTGGTATATTCATTAAAAAGTTGATGCCCTTCTATTGTGAAAAGGCCATGTATAAAGTGATCGAATAATTGCATTTGTACATCGTAGAGTGAGTATTTCTCTGTAGGAAATAGGTTTCTCATAATAAATGTCTGGACTTGCTCAATACGCATGACAGCTACTAAGCGAGGATCCACTTCTGCTCTAAAAAGTCCTTCCTCTTGTCCCCTTATAATTACGGCAGTGATAGATTCAAGCATGACTCCTTTTTTAAAATCCTCATACATTTGCCAAGCTTCAGGGTAGAACTTTTGTAGTTCATTCATCATGCTCATCTTCATGTCCTTCATAGATTCTCTCAGACATTGAGAAACCATAATCAGTTCATGAACACCATTTTCACTATTCGTAACTGTTCCTTCAAACCTATCCTTCTCTATGTTTAGATGAAGGTCAGTTATCGTATTTACCAGTTCCTTCTTATCCTTGAAATACTGATAAATGGTTTTCTTGGAAATCCCCAAGTCACGAGAGATATCATCCATGGTGACAGTCCGTATACCGAACTCCATCATTAGCTCACTCGCTCTTCCCGCTATCTTCTCTTTCATTTCCATTATTTGACAAAACTAAGGAAACTACAAACGTATTCAAAGTTTCCTAAAGATGTAAAGACGTGGATATCAATAGTTTTGTTCTATCTATTTGAAAAAGTAATTAGAAAAGCACTATGAAATCGGTTGCACTAAACAATAGAATGTTTCGCTAAATGACCGAAAGAACTATTCAAGTTTTAGTCAATACGCGATCGACTTTAGTCAGAGCACTATTATTGGTCAATCGACCTGTGTAATATTTGGAGTTGAAAAATAAATCAAAGTTTTTCTTCGGACGAAAAAATAATAATTGAAATCCATTCAATCCATGATGAAAAATCACTTGAATTACTGATGATACTTTAGCAAGTTTACACAGAATCAACCAATGCCTAAAATCTGGATTTTCTTATTCTTTTTAATGTCCACTTCGGCCATGGCTCAAGGAACTGGGCTAATAGAAGCAAGAACACTTCAGGCAGAAGGAAAATTGCCGAAGCGCTGACTGTCATTCAAAGGGCTATTAAAACTGATGAATTCAAGCAAGATGGTGGAGCGTGGTATACCTATGCTGAAATCAATAAAACGCTCTTCAAAAGCGAACCCGCTGGCACTGTAAAGTCCACCTATTTGACAGATGCCATCAAGGGATACCAAATGACGCAGAAATACCCGTCTTCGAATGTCAGAATAAACCTTTCTGCCGATCAGAGCATTTCTCAAATCTATCAAGAGCTGATTAACGATGGAGCCACTTGGTATCAACAGCAAGACTATACATCAGCCCTAGAGGCCTTTGAAAATGCAATGATCATTGAACCCAATGACTCAACTGTCATCACCTATGCCGCAAATTCAGCTGTACAAGGAAAACTATATGACAAAGCCTTGGCCAACTTCCGCAAGCTTCAGGCGATGAGGCCAAAAGAGAGTGTTTATCAAAGTATGATTAGCATTCAAAGAGATCTTCAAAAGGACTTCTCTGCTGCTTTAATAACAATTGAAGAAGCCAACGAGAATTTCCCGAATTCCCCAGTATTTGACCGTTACAAATTAGACATCTACTTGCTCGCCAAAGACAATGACAAGGCGCTCGAATTGATTTCTAAAATACTTGTTAACGATCCAGACAACAGCCAACTCTCGTTAAGACGGGCTGTACTACATGATGAACGAATCAAGGAAATTAAAGCTAATGAACCCTTAGACAGTATAGCCCTTCAAAATGAGCTCGCGTTATCAGAAGAAGCCTACCTCAAAACATTATCAATAGCCGCTGACAACTTAGTGGCTAATTTCAACTTATCGATGTTATACAATGATCAGGCAAATGGGTACTACCTCGCCATCAATAGCATGACAAATGATGAGTATAAAGCTAATACGGAGGATTACGAGGCGAAGGCCTTAGCGCTCATAGCAAAAGCACTACCAAGAATGGAAGCTGCCGCAAAAAAAGACACCACTGACTTGAATATTCTCAGAACGCTCGAAAGCTATTATGACCGCCTGAATATGGGAGACCAAAAGAGAGCCATTCAAGAAAAAATCAAGCAGAAAAAAGAGAATTAGTCTTTGATTACATATTTGCTAGCCACCTCATTAAAGGCTTCTAATTGTTCTTCTATCCAATTTGAACTTTCACCCATTTCCTCCGCCATAATTTTGGCTACTTGACCAGAGACTCTTATTGACTCATGTGCATCAAGGAACAAGCCTCTCACCCTTCGAGCCAGCATATCCTCCACTGTTCTGGCCATCTCATGCCTTACAGCCCAAACGACCTGTGATCTACGAAGCGGTAAGGTTTCACTAATCAACTCAGCAAGTTCAGGTTGTTCTTCTTCAAGATCTAACAATTGATACTTTTCGCTACCATAAACGGCCAACGGATCTGTTGTTAAGTCAAGGTTCTTATCGTAACCAGATACTGGCAAATTCATCGTGATGCACTTGCGTTCAGGTAACGCTCCGATCAACATGGCCGTATCCACCGTGTCCTCTGCCATTTTACGATATGTCGTCCATTTACCCCCGATAATGGTAATGAGGCCCGCTTGTGAAATCATAACCTTATGGTGCCTAGAAATTTCTTTTGTGGATTTCTCTTCCCCTTCTGGTTTGGCTAGTGGCCTCAATCCTGAAAAGACACTTAAAACATCGGACCGCGTAGGGTCTTTAGTAAGGTATTGACCCGCAGTTTCTAATATAAAATCGATCTCCTTATCTTGTGCTTCTGGTTCTAGCTCAGGCTTATCTATTAAGGTATCAGTAGTCCCAAGCACCACTTTATCATGCCATGGCACAGCAAACAATACCCGCCCATCTTTAGTCTGAGGCACCATGATGGCAAACTTGTCTGGCAGAAACTCTTTGCTTACGACCAAGTGAATGCCTTGACTAGGCTGAATCATGTCCTTGACATCAGGCTCATCCATTTTTCTCACCTTATCCGCAAAGACTCCAGTGGCGTTGATCACAGCTTTTGCTTTAATACTATACTCTTTGCCTGACTCTACATCTCTAGCCTTGAGTCCATCAATAATACCCTCTTGGTTCTTTTCAAGTCCAGCTACTTCGAAGTAGTTCAGCAGGACTCCATTGTATTGATCAGCAGTTTTCGCTAAAGTCAATGCCATTCGTGCATCGTCAAATTGACCATCATAATAAACGACACCTCCTTTTAGGCCATGCTGATCAATAGTAGGGATATGTTCGATCGTTTCTTCTTTTGAAAGTCTTTTGGAAGATCCAATGCCTAGCTTACCAGACATTAAATCATAGACCTTTAGACCTACTTGATAAAAAGGACCATCCCACCATTCGTAATTAGGAATGATAAAGGCTTGATTTTTTACTAAGTGAGGAGCATTTTGGATCATCAGTCCGCGTTCTTTCATTGCTTCTAATACCAATGAAATATCTCCTTGCTGAAGGTATCGGACACCGCCATGAACGAGTTTCGTGCTTCGGCTAGAGGTTCCTTTAGCAAAGTCATGTTGTTCAAGGAGCAATGTCTTATAGCCTCTGGATGCTGCATCAACTGCTGCACCAAGACCCGTTGCACCTCCACCGATAACGACTATATCCCAAGGCCCTTTATGCTTCTTGAGCCGCTTTAACATCTTCTCTCTCTTCATGATATTTCTACTTTATGCAGTATCCTTATTCAACCCAAGCCTTAGCGCGCTCTACTGCACGAGACCAGTTTCTTTTAATATCTGAAACATCTTTGCCTGATGGCTCGAAAACTCGGTCTTTGGCCCAAAGCGATTGAATTTCTTCTTTACTCTCCCAGTAGCCCACGGCCAAACCAGCTAAAAAGGCAGCACCTTGTGCGGTCGTTTCTACAATTTGAGGTCTTACAATCTTTAATCCTGTCATATCAGATTGTATTTGCATTAAGAGATTGTTAGCAGATGCGCCACCATCTACTCTAAGTTCTTTTTGATCTATTCCAGAATCAAGGGCCATCGTGTCAATGACCTCCATGCTCTGCAAAGCCAGTGCCTCTAGGGCTGCTCTAGCGATATGTCCTTTCTCTGTTCCTCGCGTTAAGCCAATCATCAGTCCTGTGCTATACTGGTCCCAATGCGGAGCGCCCAATCCAACAAAGCCTGGTACAAAGTACACCCCTCCATTGTCTTCAACCGTCTTTGCTAAAGCTTCAATCTCAGGAGCATTATCAACAAAATGCAGGTTATCTCTCAAGAACTGAACAATCGCACCACCAATAAAAATACTTCCTTCCAAAGCGTAGTTGACTTCATCTCCAATCTTCCACGCAATGGTTGACAATAATTTGTGTTTGGACTTAATCACTTTGTCTCCTGTATTCATAATCATAAAGCAACCAGTGCCGTATGTGTTCTTTACCATACCGGGTTCAGTGCACATTTGGCCGAAGAGTGCTGACTGTTGATCGCCTGCAATGCCAGCAATCGGAATTTCTCCACCAAACAAATCAGCATCTGTATGTCCATACACTTCACTGCTACTTTTTACTTCAGGCAATATGGCTTTCGGTACATTAAAGAGTTCGAGCAACTCATCATCCCACTCAAGTGACTGAATATTGAAGAGCATCGTTCTACTGGCATTACTCATGTCTGTGGCATGAACTTTTCCTCCGGTTAATTTCCAAAGCAACCAACTATCTACTGTTCCGAATGCTAGCTCACCTGCTTCGGCTCTTGCTTGGGCTCCCTCCACATGATCCAAAATCCATCTAATCTTGGAGGCAGAGAAATAGGCGTCAATCAGAAGCCCGGTTTTGTCTTGAATAGTTTCAGCATGCCCAGCTTTCTTCAGGCCTTCGCAGAAATCTGCAGTCCTGCGATCTTGCCACACAATGGCTTTATGAATAGATTTTCCAGTTTTCTTATCCCAAACCAAAGTCGTTTCCCGCTGATTAGTAATGCCAATCGCGGCAATGTCTGAGGCACTGACTCCTTGTTTCTCCAATACATCGGAGATCGTAAATTTCTGTGTCTCCCAAATCTCTAAGGGATTATGTTCCACCCATCCTGGCTTAGGATAAAACTGTTCGAACTCCCTTTGTGAGGAGTTCACAATCTCACCCTTCTTATTGAAGAGAATAGCACGTTCGCTGGTGGTTCCAGCATCTACTGTAATTATGTATTTTGACATAGGAAGATGATTGTACGTTGGTTTCCTAATTTAAAAACATTTATGGTTTTAGATGAAACATAGATGCAAAAGTCTTCCCCTTGACAACTATACGTAAATTAGAAAATGATCGTATGCTAAGCAGACCAAACTTCTTGTTATGAGGATTTCAATACTACTCAATGTGCTATTATTAATCAGTGGCATTTCTGTGCAGGCCCAGCACCTAAATGAGTCGCAGCAGGTCAAACTGATGACTGACTTGATTAAAACCTACAGCCCTGAAGGCCAGCAAATCGTTACAAGCCTGTCTAAATTACCTAGAAAGTTCAAAATCAACCAAGCAACGATAACGACTGGAGGAGTAACAAAGCCAGAAAGATGGTTAAGTGGCAAGACCGCTGAAGACATTAGAAATTCCCTAAGCACCGTCATTCATGAGTCTAGCCATAGTTTCACAAGCTATTATGGATACCAAATGCTCACAAAAAATCCTCCAGAGGATTACCAATTTGGAGATGACTACTCGGCCTTTCTCATCAGTGCAGAAAACATAATTTTAGTAAAGCACACGGAGGTTTTTAACAGCAATGAACTCAAAAAAGACATTCCTAAAGACTTAAGAACTTTCCGCTATTCGCCCTACATCTCACCCAAAAGCAATTTGTGTAGTCAAAAACATGGCATCTATGGCTTGCTTGACGAATTCAATGCCTATTACCAAGGCAATCTCATGTCCTATAATCTATACCCTGTCTATCAACAACTAGCGGCTGATAATCCTAATATTTATCAAAAGTACATTCAAAATATGAGCAGCGATAGGCTCGCTTTTTATGAGTTCAAGTACTTTATATTAGCCTACTTAAGGAGAGCAAAAACGGAATACCCTGCCATCTATCGCGCATTTCTAGATAACGCCCCACTACGCGAAGCTTACAAGCAAATACATAACAGATATCAAGAACTGATGAATGCGCACGATACCAGACTGAGTGAATTGATGGAAACGCTAAATAGTCAAGGCATAGAATCTTATTTTGAGGACGAATACTTCTATGTGGAAAACAGAGGTGTGGGCATGAACACAGGCGAAATATTAGTACTGAAGACAGAGTTGCTAAAACCAGAGTATATTTCGTTACACAATGAATTTCTAATAAATTAGTCTCTATGAAAAAGTCCTTTTGTTTTCTCTCACTCTGTTTCATTCTCTTCTCTTGCCAAATTAAAACTGAGCAAGAGGCTATAATCATAGACCATTACGTCTCTGCAGAAGTGGAAGCCTTGGGCTTACCTTTTTCCGATGCAGTCCGTGTAGGAAACATGCTATACCTTTCTGGTCAAGTAGGAAACCTACCTGGTCAAATGACACTGGTTGAAGGAGGCCTAAAAGCAGAGACCCGTCAGATCATGAAGAACATCCAGAAAGTACTGGAGGCCAACGGAAGTTCACTCGAGCATGCTGTTAAATTCTCCATTTTCATTGATGACATTGCCCTTTGGGGAGAGTTCAATGAAGTTTACGTGGAGTTCTTCCCTGGAAAAAAACCAGCACGCTCTGCTTTTGGAGCCGAAGGACTCGCGTTGGGCGCTGCTGTCGAAGTAGAATGTATCGCTTACATTCCCAATTAATAACTCGCAGCACATTATTGCCTAAATTCAGATAAAGAAACTGCCATGAAAAGTATCTTCTATTCTCTCATTCTAGTCCTTTGCAGCAGCTATAGCCATGCACAAAGCGTTGTTATCGAAAGTGAAAGCTTGAATAGCAAGATCATTAATAAGGACATCAAATACTCTGTCTATCTCCCGGATGGCTATGAATCGTCAAAGAGAATGTACCCAGTAGTATATCTCTTGAATGGTTTTACTGGAAATGAGATCGACTGGATACAGTTTGGCGACATGCAAAAGATTGTTGACGAAGGAATTGCTTCTGGCGAAATCCCTCCAATGGTTATCATTATGCCTGATGGCGATAATCGCTTATACATGAATAATCATGACAACTCTTATCGCTATGGTGACATGTTCATCAAAGAACTAATGCCTTTTGTGGAAGAAAAGTACCGCATCAGAGCTGAGAAGCAGTTCCGAGGCATCAGTGGTCTATCCATGGGTGGTGGTGGCACACTCCGTCTTGCAATGCTCAACCCTGAGTTATTCAGTGCTGCTGCAGCATTTAGTTCATCAATAAGAACGGATGAAGAAATCCTTGCTCGCGATCAATCCAGCTTTGATGACTACTCAGGAAGAGCATTAGGCGCTGGGCTCAAAGGGCAAGATCGGTTGTCCGATTTTTATAGAAAAAACTATTCTATTCTCGACATCGCCAAAACTGCTGAAGTCAATAAACTGAACTCCGTTAGAATCTATTTCGATTGCGGTGATGATGATTTCTTGGCAGTGGGTAACGCAAGTCTACATATCGAAATGTTAGACCGTGGAATTCGTCACGAATACAGGGTTAGAGATGGCGCGCACAACTGGGACTTCTGGAGAACTTCTCTGCCCATTGGTTTGAAGTTTATTGGAGAGGGCTTTACAAGATAACTAACGCAAGGCCCTAAAGGATAAGAGCAAAGCCAAGACTGTAAGACCAAGTAAAAAGGTAAAGCCATTCACTAATCCATAGCTATCCGCAATAAAACCGATCAATACAGGCCCCGCCAACATTCCGATATAACCAGACGAAGCTACTGTCGCAATGCCTTTGGAAGGCTTAACCCCTTCCTGTTTTGCTGCTGCACTAAATAATATGGGTACGATGACGGAATAGCCTAAGCCTGCTAGACTAAAACCAATAATTGCCCAAAGCGGAGTCTGCAACAGCACCAAAAAGAGTCCAATTACAGCGATTAAGGCTCCAATAATCACTAATCTCTTTGCACCAAACCGAATATGCAGGCTATCACCTTGAAAACGTGCGATAGCCATAAGTAATGAAAAGCCAGCAAAGCCAGCACCCGCATATTCACCTGCTACTTTTAGATTCTCTTTGATAAAGATGGTCGCCCAATCTGTAATTCCTCCCTCACTCATCATTACGCAAAAACCTATGACCGCAAAAGCCAATACTTTGGAGGTTGGAAATTCAAAGTGACCACCAGCTTTCGCTTCATGTGCTGGAGCGTTTATCATGTGCTTAAACAAAGGAAGGAGGACTGCAATGAGGACGAAGGCGATGATCATCATCTGATAAGAAAGGGAGACTGATCCTACGATAAAAATAGAGCTCAGAATAGCCCCAATCATTCCTCCAATACTAAAGAAACCATGGCATGAGGACATGATCACTTTTGACTTTTGGCGCTCGATTTCAGCCACTTCAGCATTCATAGCGACATCAGTTAGACCAACAATCAGTCCAATAAGATAAAAACTTGCCATTAACCAGGTCTGATCTGTAGCGTACCAAGGAAAAATCATCGCAAGCAGTAAAATGCAGATGGACCATGCGGTAGTCTGTCGTTCACCGAACTTCCCAATCACCTTACTGTAAAATGGCAAAAGGGTTACGGCCCCTAACGGGATAAAGAAAAGGGCTGTCCCTAGTTCCGCTTCACTTAATCCAAACTTAATTTTGATCTCAACCAACCGGGTAACAAAAGCCCCCATGGTAATTGCCAAGGCCATAAATACCAAAGCAACAGCGCGTGTATCAGGCTGAGATAAAAGGAGCTTTATGTTCTTGATCATTGTGGTGGTGGAACTTACTAAGGGTCTGGCAAATTAGCAAAGTGCTTTTAGAACTTGAGAGGTACTTTAGACTAATTCTCCATCTTTGTCCTCCCTTGAGGGAGGTGCCGAACGCTTGCGCTGAAGCTTTAGCGAAGGCGTAAGAGCGGAGGGAGACAGTTTTAGTCTGTAAATAGAAAAGATAACTCCACCCCCTAGCCCCCGCCTGCGGGGGACAACTCAAGCTATATGGGTTCTCTGTCCTCCCTTGAGAGTGATTAGAGGATGACTAAAGCTCAAGCTACTGCTGTCCTCCCTTGAGGGAGGTGCCTGAAAGGCGGAGGGAGACAATCTTAGGCGAAATCTTCAATCGTACCCAAAATCGATTCTCTCACTCTATTGATTTGAGTTAACACTTCATCATCTGTATATCGAATTACCTTAAAACCGAGTTCCTCCAATTTTCCCTGTCTTATTGCATCTTCATTAGCCACCTCACCATGTTCATGGCTTATCCCGTCCACCTCGATAATCAGTTTGAGCTTAAGACAAACAAAATCAACGATATAATTATCTATTGGTCTTTGTCTTCTGAACTGATGTCCTTCAAGCAATCTAGCCCTAAGTACATATTTCCATAAACAAGCCTCAGCCTTCGTCATTCTCTTTCGGAGAGCATTGGCGTTTTCCTTAAGGCGCTTATTATAGTGGTTATTTGAAGGCATTCACGTGTGTGTTTCAGAATCAAGATAATCAATAATTGAAAGTTATCCTCCACCCCCTACCCCCGCCAGCGGGGGACAACTAAGCTATATGGGTACTCTGTCCTCCCTTGAGGGAGGTGCCTGAACGCTTACGCTGAAGCTTTAGCGAAGGCGCAAGAGCGGAGGGAGACAATCTTGATGTTGAGAGAAGCGTTCCGAGGGTTATTACATCAGCGCCAAAAACTTATCCAAAGCCTCATTTCTATTATCGGCATTCCAAATGGCGATCAATTTTGTACGCTGAGGCAGATGATTTAGAGGAATAAAACTAACCCCTAAATCCAATCCTCCTTGTAGCGCAGTAGGCACTATCGCCACGCCTAACTGTCGTTCGACTAAACGGAAAATGCTATTCGCCTGCACAGACCTATGTGAGACTTTTGGCTCAAAACCATGATCAGTGAAAATACTCATGATGTTGTCGTAGTACTCCTGACTATAATCATTTGAAAAGAGGATGAACTGCTCATCCTTGAATTGATCAAGGCTTTTAAAATTCCTCGGTTGAACCGCATGTTTATTTGAAACTACAAGCGAGAATGAGTCTTCCAACACCACGCGTTGTTCGAAGCCTTTGTGAACACTTTCTAGCCTTACAAAACCAATATCTAGTTTATCCCGAGCAACCGCATCTAACTGATCCTTGTTGTCAAGTTCATCTAATGACGCATGAATATTGGGATGAATTTTACTCATTTGCTCTAGCAGTTCTGGAATGATACGCTGCATGGCAGATCCGACAAAGCCAATTCGAATCTCGCCCTCCTCTCCCTCTCCTTTGCGTTTAGTCGCATCGACCACCCTGTCCAAATGATTAATGATATAGTCGGCCTCATCCATCAGGTACTTGCCTGCGGGAGTTAAGGACACACTCCGTTTGGTACGGTTCAGTAACTTGGTCCCCAACTCGTCTTCCAGCTGCATGATTTGCTTGGACAGTGCTGGCTGAGTGATAAAAAGCTTCTCGGCCGCTTTAGCAAAGTGTAACTCTTTCCCTAAAGCCAGTAAGTACTTTAAATGACGGAACTCCATTAATTACTTTTAGTTATTATTCAATAATAATAAATCATTTATAGGAATTAACTATTCAAGGTAGATTTATATCAGAACAACACCTTAAGTGTTCAAAACGAAAGTATATATCAATGGAAGTATTCAACTACGGATCTGATCATTTGACAACAAGTATTGCCTTGAAGATTGCAAGGGGTCAAATGGAAGGCATTTTGTCTACGGAGACTAAGGATCGTGTCCTTCAAAGTGCTCAATATGTGCAAGAGATTACCAAGAAAGAAACGACTGTTTATGGTATAAACACAGGTTTTGGACCGCTTTGCACGACCAAGATTTCAGCAGAAGACACTGAAACGCTCCAATACAATATTCTAAAAAGTCATAGCGTGGGTGTCGGTAACCCAATACTTCCAGAGCTGAGTAAGCTAATGATGATCCTAAAAGTCCATTCCTTGGCGCAAGGGTTTTCGGGAATACAATTAAACACCTTGGAGCGAATCGTTTGGCACATTGACAATGATGCGATCCCAATCGTCCCAGAAAAGGGATCTGTAGGTGCTTCGGGAGATTTAGCCCCTTTGGCTCATTTATTCTTGCCTCTTATTGGATTGGGTGAGGTTTTCTACAAAGGGAAGACCCTAAAAACAAAATCATTATTCAAAAAAACGAACCTTAAATCTGTTGAATTGGGACCTAAAGAAGGCTTAGCCTTGATCAATGGTACACAATTCATCGCAGCACATGGTATTCATGTAGTCGACAGACTTTACAATTGCCTTACACATGCGGACATTATCGGGGCAATGATGATTGAGGCACTTCAAGGCTCTATTAAGCCATTTTCTCCAAAGCTTCATGCCTTGAGGCCATTCAAAGGAAATCAACATGTAGCCCACCGGGTGAAAACCTTGCTAGACGATTCGGAGATTCTTTCCGCACATGCGGATTGCGATCGAGTACAAGACCCTTATTCATTACGGTGTATACCTCAGGTACACGGAACCTCGAGAAATGCTTGGCTTCATCTAAAAGAGCTGGTGGAAATTGAACTCAACGCAGTAACCGATAACCCGATTATTCTAAGTGCGGAAGAAACGATCAGTGGCGGAAACTTTCACGGCCAGCCTTTGGCACTTCCCTTAGACTATTCGGCCTTAGCAGCAGCAGAACTCGGCAATATTTCTGATCGAAGAATCTATCTTTCTCTGGAAGGTAAAATTGACGGTTTACCTCAACTTTTGATGAAAGACACAGGCATCAATTCTGGGTTTATGTTACCACAATACACCTCCGCAGCCCTAGTAAGTGAAAACAAGAGCCTTTGCTTCCCTGCAAGTGCCGATAGTATACCTACTTCTCTCGGGCAAGAAGATCACGTCAGCATGGGATCGATTAGTGGTCGGAAAGCACTTGAGATCATCGGCAATCTGGAACACATCCTGGCCATTGAATTACTTTGTGCGGCACAAGCTTTTGATTTCAGAAAACCTCTTAAGTCAGGGGCAATTCTAGAAGCCTGTCATAAGCACACCAGAACTAAAATCGATCATGCCGAAGAAGATCGAATTTTTGCCAAGGACATCCAAAAAGCACTCAAAGTCATTCGAAGCAGAGCCTTCCTTGACATTTGTAATGATTTAAGCACAGGAGGTCTTAACAGCCAACACCATAACGCCTTTGAAGAATACTAGTATGACGCCATTCCAACAAGAATTATCAGAGGGCATTCCATCAACCTTGCCAGCAGCGCCAGTCTTTGATACTGAAATCAACAGAGCGCCAAAGCGGAAAGACATACTTTCAAATACTGATAAGAAACTAGCCATTCGTAATGCCCTAAGGTACTTCCCTACCGAATGGCATGATACCTTAGCGCCAGAGTTCCTCGAAGAGTTGAACACCTATGGGCGCATCTATATGTATCGGTTTATGCCGAAGGAATTCGTGAGCGCCAAAAGCATTCAAGACTACCCTGGGCAATCAGAACAAGCTAAATCGATTATGCTGATGATCCAAAATAACCTTGACCCAAAGGTGGCGCAGCATCCCTATGAGCTTATCACTTATGGCGGCAATGGTGCAGTCTTCCAAAACTGGGCGCAGTACAGCTTGGTGATGAAATACTTGGCTGAAATGACAGATGATCAGACTTTAGTCATGTATTCTGGTCACCCAATGGGCCTATTCCCATCTAACAAAAATGCACCTAGAGTGGTCGTTACGAACGGAATGATGATCCCTAATTACTCCAAACCGGATGATTGGGAGAAGTTCAACGCGCTTGGTGTAACACAATACGGCCAGATGACAGCTGGTTCTTTCATGTACATTGGCCCACAAGGCATCGTGCATGGCACAACCATTACGGTACTTAATGCCGCACGCATGAAGCGACCAAATGGTGATTTTAAAGGGCTCCTGTTTGTGACCTCTGGACTGGGCGGAATGAGTGGCGCACAACCAAAGGCAGCCAAGATCGCTGGCCTTGTTTCGGTGACTGCTGAGGTAAACCCAAAAGCCGCCTATAAGCGTCAAGAACAAGGCTGGGTTGACATTGTCATTGAAGATATTGATGAACTAGTTACTGCAGTTGAACTGGCCAGAAAACAAGGAAAAGACACGTCATTCGCCTATTTAGGAAACATCGTTGACGTATGGGAAGGTTTTGAGAAAGCAGGATCGACTATAGACTTTGGCTCCGATCAAACCTCATTGCACAACCCGTTTGCTGGAGGTTATTACCCGGTCGGAATGAGTTATGAAGATGCTAATCACATGATGGCTGAGCAACCTGAACGCTTTAAAGACGAGGTATATAAGACACTCCGAAGACACGCTGAAGCCATTAACAAACAAACAAAAAGAGGAACCTATTTCTTTGACTATGGCAATGCCTTCTTGTTAGAAGCTGGCCGTGCAGGAGCAGATGTCTTCAAGGAAGGAAGTGAAGACTTCAAATACCCATCTTATGTGCAAGACATCATGGGCCCGCTATGCTTTGATTATGGCTTTGGCCCCTTCCGTTGGGTGTGTGCCTCTGGCAAATCTGAAGACTTAGACAAAACGGATAGCATAGCAGCAGAAGTCATTGAGCAAATGCTGAAAGAAGCTCCTGCAGATATCAAACCTCAGCTTCAGGATAATTTACATTGGGTCAAAGAAGCGAAGAAGAATAAACTAGTGGTTGGTTCGCAAGCGCGTATCTTATATGCTGATGCTGAAGGAAGAATGCGCATCGCAGCAGCCTTTAATAAGGCCATTCGAAATGGTGAAATCGGACCTGTAGTCCTTGGTAGAGATCATCATGATGTATCGGGTACAGATTCGCCTTACCGCGAAACTTCTAATATCTATGATGGCAGTCAATTCACAGCGGACATGGCGGTGCAAAACTTTGTAGGCGATGCTTTTAGAGGTGCTACCTGGGTATCACTACATAATGGCGGTGGCGTTGGCTGGGGCGAAGTGATCAATGGAGGTTTCGGTATGTTGCTAGACGGATCGAAGGAAACTGACGACAAGTTAAAGAGCATGCTTTTCTGGGATGTGAATAATGGCATTGCAAGAAGAAATTGGGCGAGAAACCCTCATGCCATGACGGCTATTGATCGAGCGATGGAGGCAGAACCTAAACTAAAGGTGACCAAACCGAACCTAGTGGGTGATGATGTAATTGATAACTTATTTACGTCACCCTGAACCTGTCTGCTGCAGACAGGCTCGTTTCAGGGTCTACTAGATACTGAAACAAGTTCAGCATGACGATTAACAATCAAAAAGAGTACCTTCAACTATGCAAAAAGTCTTCATTCACATAGACAAGCTAATACAAGTCAGAGAACCAGACAGTAAAATACTGAGAGGTGCTTTGATGGCCGATGTCCCTTCTCTTGAGAAGGCCTGGCTAAAAGTTAAAGACGGTTTGATAGAAGGTTATGGCTCCATGGATGACTTTCAGGAAGATAACGCGTACGAAACTATCGACCTGAAAGGAAGGATGGTTACGCCTACTTTTGTGGATTCTCATACCCATTTAGTCTTCGCTGCGGACCGTGACGAAGAGTTTGTGATGAAGATCAAAGGCATGGACTATCAGGCGATTGCAGCAGCCGGAGGCGGTATTGTCAATTCAGCCAAAAAACTTCAGGAAACGACTCTCGAGACATTACTCGAAAGTGCGCGCCAAAGGCTTACCGAGGCCATCCAAGCGGGAACAGGTGCTATTGAGATTAAGAGTGGCTACGGATTAACCTTGGAGGCAGAGGTTAAAATGCTTCAGGTGATCGCGCGATTAAAGGAAGAGTTTCCCATCCCGATCAAATCAACCTTTTTAGGAGCACATGCCTTTCCGCATGCAGATCGTGATAAGTACATGAATACCATACTTCAGGAAATGCTCCCTGAAATCTTTTCGCAAAACCTTGCCGACTACATTGATTGCTTCTGTGAAGAAGGATACTTCAGCGTGGATCAAATGTGTCGCATTTTGGAAGCAGGAGAGAAATATGACTTGAAGCCTAAAGTCCATGTAAACCAATTTAATGCGATCGGTGGTGTAGAAAAAGCCATAGAGTTTGGAGCAATATCAGTTGATCATTTGGAGGTGCTCCCCGAATCTGAGATGATACTATTGAAAGATTCTGACACCATTCCTGTGGCGCTGCCGGGATGTTCTTTCTTTATCGACATTCCCTTTGCCCCTGCCAGAAAAATCATAGAAAATGGCCTCCCCTTGGTCCTTGCTTCAGACTTCAATCCAGGCTCAGCTCCTTCCTTTAATATGAGCTTGATTAACAGCCTGGCCACCGTGAAAATGAAGCTATTGCCTGAGGAGGCGTTCAATGCTACCACGCACAATGCCGCCTATGCGCTAAAACTAGAAGAAGAAGTAGGAAGCATCACCATTGGAAAGCGTGCTAATTTCATTGTTTCTAAGCCCAATAGAGCCCTCAACTCCATTGCTTACAACTTCGGTGTAGACTGGATAGATCAAGTTTACATCAATGGAGAGCGTTTCAATCCCTAATTAAAACGTAAACATCAAACACATCAATTGTTTTTTACACTAACCAATCCCATTGGTGTATTCGTAAGTCAAGGTCAATGATAAATTGCTTATTTTGGTTGCTCAACCTTAAAGAAAATGATGGATCGATTCAAAAAACTCCTACTCTCCTTTTGCTGTCTGGCACTTTTAAGCACTTCAGCTTTAGCCCAAAAAAAGTATTCAAAAAAGCAGATTGAAAGGCTTAAAAATGAGGCTTCAGAGATTGTAATGGCTAATGCGAAGCAAACACAAGTGATGATCGACAAAGTGTTCAGCTTTGCAGAACTCGGCTTTCAAGAGTTCGAATCCTCAAAATACCTGACTCAAATTCTAACGGATAATGGTTTCGAGATCACCGAATCAGTATCAGGTATTCCAACGGCTTGGTTTGCCAAGTGGAGCAATGGAGATGGACCAACCATCGCCTTAGGTAGTGATATAGATTGTATCCCAAAGGCTTCGCAATATCCTGGTGTGGCGTATCACAAACCAATGGTAGAAGGAGCTCCAGGCCATGGAGAAGGACATAACTCAGGCATTCCATTGAACATCACCGCGGCACTGGCGGTAAAGCAAATCATGGAAAGAGAAAATATCGGAGGAACATTGATCTTATGGCCTGGAATCGCAGAAGAACTGGTGGCCGCAAAAGCATGGTACGCGAGAGATGGCATGTTTGACGACATTGACATGTGCATATTTACCCACGTGAGTAGTAACCTATCGGTTTCCTACGGACAGGCTTCTGGCACGGGTTTGATTTCGGTTGAATATACCTTTAGCGGTGAGGCAGCACATGGAGCAGGTGCACCTTGGAGAGGTAAAAGTGCCTTAGATGCCGTAGAACTAATGAGTGTAGGATGGAATTACAAAAGAGAACACCTCCACCCGCTTAAAAGATCACATTCTATCATCACCGATGGTGGCGATCAACCGAATGTAGTCCCTTCGAAGGCCTCTATCTGGTATTACCTCAGAGACGTAACTTATGAAGGCATCATGGACATGTATGCCGATGCGAACAATATTGCGAAAGGAGCTGCTTTGATGACAGACACTGAAATGACTTCCAAAATACTTGGAACAGCTTGGCCACGTCACTTTAACAAAGTGATTGCAGAAACCATGTACGAAAACATCAAACAAGTGGGACTTCCTGAATGGTCGGAAGCCGATCAACAATTAGCTAAAGCAGTACAAACCGAAGTTGGGTCTTCTAATCCAAGAGGGTTGAGTACTGAGCTTTCCTCTCTAGGCCTACCAGTTACCACACCTCGAAGCGGTGGCTCAGATGACATTGGAGACGTGAGCTGGAAAATCCCAACCGTAACCATGCGATTTCCGTCTAACATCCCTGGCCTTCAAGGACACCATTGGAGTAATGCCATTGCCATGGCCACGCCAATCGCACATAAAGGAGCGACAAAAGGTGCTCAAGCAGAAGCGATGACCATCTTAGACTTCTTCCTGAACCCTGAACTTGTTGTACAAGCCAAAGACTATTTCGATAATGTTCAGAGCAAGAAAACCAAGTACAAGCCAATGATTTCTGCTAGCGACATGCCTCCCATCTATTTGAACAAAGGCATCATGGATCAGTTCAGACCGCAGTTAGAGAAATTCTACTTTGATGAAACCAAATACGGCAGCTATTTAGAGCAGCTAGGCATAGCCTACCCTACGGTTAAAAAGAAATAAGTGACAAATATGGCCCTCCTCATCACCCCTGAAATTCAAGGTTTTGTGGAGGGCCATATTTTTGAAAGGTAGTTTTTAATTGAAGTTTTAGGCATCTCGATATTCGAGTAGCCAATCCCTAAGGATATCCCCTCCATTGATACTTCAAAACTGAAAGATTTTCTTAATTTTGCCAGCGGTATTAACACCCAAAACAATCGTTCTAATGATCCAATTTTTCGATGCCGGGGCTGGCAAAATCTATGCTGTTGGCCTCAATTCGCAACTCGACCCAAAAGACCTTCCCAAACTTGAATGGCTCTTCGGAAACGCCACATTAATCACTGGCGAAACTCTGGAGGGCTTTTTTGTTGGTCCAAGAAAAGAAATGATCACGCCTTGGAGTACCAATGCGGTAGAAATTACCCAAAACATGGGCGTTGCTGGCATTCTTCGGATTGAAGAGCTCGAAAAAGTCGACAGCGAAAACACAGCCTTCGATCCAATGCTTCAGGTGCTTTACAAAGGTTTGGATCAAAGCCTTTATACGATTGAGGCGACACCAGAGGCCGTACGTCATATCGATGATATTGCCACTTACAATCAGGAAGAAGGACTAGCCCTTAACCAAGAGGAAATTGACTATTTGAACGAGGTCAGTGACAAATTGGGTAGAAAGCTTACCGATGGAGAAGTCTTCGGCTTTTCGCAAGTGAATTCTGAGCACTGTCGTCACAAGATCTTCAACGGTGTATTTATCATTGATGGTCAAGAAATGCCACACTCCCTCTTCAAGATGATTCGCAAGACATCAGAAGAGAAACCTGAAGGATTAGTATCGGCATACAAAGACAATGTAGCCTTTACACAAGGCCCAGTGGTGGAGCAATTCGCTCCTGCGACTCAAGACAAATCAGATTGGTTCGAAACATCAGACTTCGAATCAGTGATTTCACTAAAAGCAGAGACACACAACTTCCCAACTACCGTGGAGCCCTTCAATGGTGCAGCAACTGGTGCAGGTGGAGAAATAAGAGATAGAATGGCTGGCGGAAAGGGTTCTATGCCTTTGGCCGGAACAGCCGTTTACATGACGTCCTACTCTCGTTTAGAGAATGATCGTGATTGGGAAGCCAATATGCCTGAGCGCAAGTGGTTGTACCAAACGCCAATGGATATCCTGATCAAGGCATCTAATGGTGCGAGTGATTTCGGTAACAAGTTCGGTCAGCCTTTGATCGCGGGTTCGGTTTTGACTTTCGAACACGAAGAAGGCGGCAAAAGACATGGCTTTGATAAAGTAATCATGTTAGCTGGTGGTATTGGCTACGGAAAGAAGCAAGATGCCTTGAAAGCCACGCCAGAAAAGGGTGACAAAATAGTGGTAATGGGTGGTGACAACTACCGCATTGGCATGGGAGGAAGCGCGGTGTCATCTGTAGATACTGGCGAATTCTCAAGTGGTATTGAATTGAATGCCATTCAGCGTTCGAATCCTGAAATGCAGAAAAGTGTGTACAATGCAGTGCGCGCGATGACTGAGTCGGGGAAAAACCCTATTGTATCCATTCACGATCACGGGGCAGGCGGACATTTGAACTGCCTTTCGGAGCTGGTAGAAGAATCTGGCGGAACGATTGACGTGAAGAAGCTTCCTGTCGGAGATCCTACCCTATCGGATAAAGAAATCATAGGCAACGAGTCGCAAGAACGCATGGGACTTGTGATCAAAGAAAAAGACATAGCCTATATGGAGAAAGTCGCGACCCGCGAACGAGCTCCTTTTTATGTAGTGGGTGAAACCACTGGCGACATGCACTTCAAGTTTGAGAATAAGGTATCGGGTGAAAACCCTATCGACTGGAATTTAGCCCACATGTTCGGATCGTCTCCAAAAACGATTCTAGAAGACAAAACCATCGATCCAAACTTCAGCGATGTCACTTACGACATCAAGAAGCTGCAAGAATATTTAAATGGCGTACTCCAGCTCGAAGGCGTTGCTTGTAAAGACTGGTTGACCAACAAAGTTGATCGTTGCGTAACGGGACGTGTTGCCAAACAGCAAACTGCCGGACCATTGCAATTACCTTTGAATAATGTAGGCGTTATGGCGCTGGATTATCGTGGTGAGAAAGGAATTGCCACTTCTATCGGGCATGCGCCAGTTTCGGCTTTGTTAGACCCAGTAGCAGGTTCTCAGCTTTCTATCGCGGAAGCCTTGACCAATATCATCTGGGCACCAATCGAAAACGGATTGAGTGGCGTTTCGCTTAGCGCGAACTGGATGTGGCCTGCGAAAAACGAAGGCGAAAACGCAAGACTTTATAAAGCAGTAGAAGCCGTTTCAGACTTCGCTTGTGACCTAGGCATCAACATACCTACGGGCAAGGACTCCATGTCCATGACCCAGAAGTATAAAGATGGCGTGGTGTACGCTCCGGGTACGGTAATTATCTCAGCGGGTGCTGAAGTAATTGACTTGAAACAAGTAGTCGAGCCAGTATTGCAACCGAACTTTGAGTCTACCCTATTGTATGTGAATTTATCTGATGGTGAATTCAAATTAGGCGGAAGCTCCTTCGCTCAGATTGTCGGTAAAGTAGGCAAGGCTGCTCCAACTGTTGACGATGCAGATCGTTTCGCCAACACCTTCAACATGGTACAAGCCTTAATCAGAGAAGGTAAAATCTTAGCAGGTCATGATGTGTCTGCCGGTGGCTTGATTACTGCATTATTGGAAATGACCTTTGCCCAAGTAGACCTTGGTATTGCCGCTAACTTGAAAGAGATTAAAGGCATTGATGATATTGCTACCTTCTTCTCAGAGCAGCCAGCCTTAGTGCTTCAGGTTGCCAACGAAGACTTGGAAGACATCAAAACCCTCTTCGATGATATTGATGCTTCGTATTTAGAAATTGGTAGCCCAATTGGCGAACCGATCTTATCGATCCAAACCAACACGCAAAGCTATCTGTTAGACATTGCTAGTTTAAGAGACACTTGGTACAAAACCTCTTACCTACTTGACCAGAAACAGTCTGGTGAGGCCTTGGCCAAAGAACGTTTTGACAACTATAAAAAACAACCTTTGTCGTTCACCTTCCCTAAGGGGTTCGAAGGACAATATGCCGCTTTAGGACTCGATCCTGATCGCAAAGGTAAAACGGGTATCAAAGCCGCCATTATCCGCGAGAAAGGCGTGAATGGCGATAGAGAAATGGCCTACGCCATGCACCTGGCTGGCTTCGATGTAAAAGATGTGCATATGACAGATCTGATCTCTGGTGCCGAAGACCTGAGCGATGTGAACTTCATCGCCTTTGTTGGTGGATTCTCTAATTCAGACGTGTTAGGTTCTGCCAAAGGCTGGGCGGGTGCCTTCCTTTACAATGAGAAAGCAAAGCTGGCGCTAGACAACTTTTATGCCCGTGAAGACACCATCTCATTGGGTATCTGTAACGGTTGCCAATTGATGGGAGAACTCGGCCTGCTCTACCCTGAGCATAAGGTGCATCCGAAACTAGACCATAACATTGCCCACAAGTTTGAATCTGGCTTCGTCAATGTGACCATTCCAGAAAACAACTCTGTAATGCTCAGCGGACTTGCCGGTTCACGACTTGGTATATGGGTAGCACACGGTGAAGGTCGCTTTAGACTTCCAGAAGCCGAAGGTGAATACCACGTAATTGCGAAATACTCGCATGAAGCTTACCCAGCGTCTCCAAATGGTTCTGACTACCATGTAGCAGGCTTAGCGAGTAAAGATGGTAGACACCTGGCCATTATGCCTCACTTTGAACGTTCAGTCTTCCCATGGAACTGGGGCCACTACCCTGCTGACCAAAAAGCAGATGTATTGAGCCCTTGGATCAAAGCCTTTATGGCTGCTAAGAATTGGGTGGCGGAAAGAAGTTAGATTTTAGACACTAGACACTAGACTTTAGACTTACAGCTTTAGACTTACAGCTTGAGGCTTGAAACTTAACGCTTAGATATAAGACCTTAGCATCAGAAGCTTTATGATAACACTGTCCCCCGCTGGCGGGGGTTGGGGGTGGATTTTAGTTTACTAATTCCTCCTCCGTCCTTCGGGCACCCTGCCTTTGTCGGCAGACAGGCTCCTCAAGAGGAGGACAGGTACTTCGTGTACTGACAAACCTTAATGGTAGCGGAGAGAAATTAGAAGTTAGACACTAGACTTTAGACTTACCGCCTGTAGCTTGAAACTTAACGCTTAGATATAAGACCCCAATTTGAGTAATCAGGTTGGGGTTTTAATTTTTTAGTAAATTGTGTAGCACACACAATGAAACTAGAAAAGATAACTCATCATAAAAAGAGCTATTGGGGAATTGCCATTCCTTACGATTCTTCTTTGGTATCAAAAGCTAAACAACTGAAAGGCCGATGGAATCCTGAATTAAAACTTTGGTTGTTTAAATCAGGTATTGAAACTGAAAAACAGCTAAGGCGAGAATTCGACTTTTCTGTTAAAACAGATGTACCCTTTAAAAGAAGTAGACGAATTCCAGAAGCATATCTAGCGCTATTAGAACGCAGAAGGTATAGTCCAAATACTATTCAGACTTATACTTCCCTATTTGAGAAATTTTTAAATCATTATCCACAGCAGCAACCCGAAACGTTAAACGATAAACATGTAGCGGATTTTCAAACCTATCTAGTCAATGACAAAAGGGTGTCGGTCAGCAGTCAGAATCAATACATCAACGCCATTAAGTTCTATTTTGAAAAAGTACTGGGCAGAGATAAAGGCTATTATCATATCCACCGGCCGATCAAGGAGTTTAAATTACCAAAGGTACTAACCGAAAAAGAAGTGATCTTAATTATGAACTCGGTACATAACCTTAAGCACAAGGCCATGCTTTTGTTGGCCTATAGCGCTGGTTTACGAGCTGGTGAATTAATAAACCTTCGCATTTCAGATATAGATAGCGAGCAAATGCGCGTATTTGTGCGCGGTGGTAAAGGAAAAAAAGATCGGGTGACTTTACTTTCGAAAAAGGCCCTTGAGGTATTGCGTCCATACTTTAAAAAATACAGGCCTATGGAGTATTTATTTGAAGGACAAAATGGTGGGCCATATAGTGGGACTAGCTTGAGAAAAGTATTTCAGCGAGCATTATTGAATTCTGGAGTCCGAAAGAAAGTCACTCTTCACTCTTTGAGACATAGCTTTGCCACACATTTAATGGATAAAGGCACCAATTTGCGATACATTCAAGTGCTACTTGGACATAATTCTAGTCAAACGACTGAAATCTACACTCACATATCAAACAAAGGTTTGGATGAAATTATATCACCACTTGATTCTTTAAACTTAGGTAACTTAGAGAATGACTGATAGCCTTGTTATTCCATGGCTATCAGTCATAAAACTACCATTATATAAAATATCAGTCATATTTATGACTGATACATAACGTTGGCAAACATTTTGACGCAACCTTTCAATGAAATCATCATCAACAAGCAAAAAGAAATTATGAAAAATTTTATCCGTGTATTTTTAATAACAATCGTATTTTGTAGTTGCGACCCAGTATCCGATATGGAAGCTGACATTGAAAATCTAACTACACAAGATTTAATTCTCGAATTTATATCGTTTGACCAAAACTTGAACAAAACATTGGAAATTCCGACTGAAGAAAGCAGGCGTTTTCAAGAAGCCTTTG
>ENA-OWPI01000997-OWPI01000997.1-marine-metagenome-genome-assembly--contig:-NODE-997-length-34123-cov-2.935940_pt1 | contig 34123 bp, 35 predicted proteins | sample MGYA00238138_ERZ651775 | MGnify/ENA primary metagenome ERZ651775 (study PRJEB26906, sample SAMN06265043) | marine metagenome | isolation source: Helgoland LTER site | place: Germany:Helgoland, sampling...
AATCTCATTTCTCAACACAAACAAAATTTTCCAGCACATTATTCACTCAATGAAAAATGGAAGGTTGCATTCCAACATTTGTGGCGAAATGAACTTCGTCACATTGCCCGATATTCCCCTTCTCAAGTTCGAAACGAGTCATTCATTCCGATTCTCAAGGAAGCATCCGATTACAATATACAATGGGAAACAACTCAACTACTTGCTATTGAAGTTCTCCTTCCCGTCAGTTGGAAAAATGGAAGGTTTCAAATTAAAAGTGACCAAGGAATCGATTTAAATCAAAGCAACGAAAGAATTTTGTTTTTAGATCGTAACTTAGATTATCGCTTAACCTTGAACAAATTCACGTATTCAAAAACATTTATGATTGGGTCAGATCCTGAAGACTCAGATCAAGCCTACAAACAAGGCATCCTGGGGAACGGATCGGGGCAGGGTGATATTTTGATCAGGTTTAATTCCGCTACTCCTTCTAACCTATTCTACTTTTGCCCGGATCAACTGGGTGCTGGCGGTCCTATAATCATTAAAGATATGGACGACATGAACAAACCGAACCAGAGAACAGACCTGTTGCTTACCTTTTCCTTCGACCAACCTTCCAGGGCTTTTCAAATCATTCTTAAAGATGTATTACTCTCAAGCCGGGGTCCTATTTTCACAGAGAGGCCAAAATTTCTTGGCGAGGTATCCCTTCCTCGCGGATTATCTTATCCCAATTAATTTAAATTCTCGGCTTATCTAAAATAACCTCAGTCAATTGATCGTTTTTATAACGTGATATATTAAAGAGGTCTCCCTTTTCATTCCACCTTCGAAAAACTCCGCTTGCTTTTCCATCAAACCACTGCCCTTCCTCTTTTAAGTTTCCATTGGGCCACCAAAATCTCTCCATTCCGTCTTTTCGTCCTTTAAAAAAATCTGCTTCACCACGGGGAGTACCATCAGGATAAACTTCCGATGCTCGACCGGAAAAAGGATTTCGTTCGACATCATAATGCCACAAGCCGGTTGTCTTATCCATAACTAAGCCACTGCCGTTAACCGTTTTTAATTTTAAAGAAAGGCGGGAATTCTCCCATTGTAAGGTTTCTATTTTTAACTTTAATTCTTTTAATTGTTGTTTTCGGCCAAATGCTGAATCACCAAGTTGTTCTTCCGATACCTCTTCACTCGTGGTCTCTGTATCCAAACAACCAACCAAAAATAATAAGGTCGCAGTGAGCCAAATGAAATTAAGCTTCATCCCATTATCGAATAGAGCCTAACCGGTCAAATGCAAGAGCAATACAATTGGTATGCAATATTTCGACAATCGAATAACCTCATGTTCATATTTTCAAAAATCTAGACCAAATCGCACTTTATTCTTTGAATAATATATCATTTAAAATAGGTTGGTCACTTACTCATGAAAATATCAGAAATAAAAAATATACTGAAGCAACTCAAAGAAGTTTCTTTCATTTTACCGAATGGAAGTCATGTTCCGCCCCACTTTCACATTACTGAATTGGGAATTATTTCCAAGGAATACATTGACTGCGGGGGAACGATCCGGGAAGACAAAACCGCCAATTTTCAACTCTGGACTGCAGATGACTTGGACCATCGAATAGAACCCGAAAAAATCATTGATATTATTGATATCGCCGAAAATTCAATCGGTTTAGGCGATCTTGAAGTAGAAGTAGAGTATCAAACAGAAACCATTGGAAAATATGGTCTCGAATTTGTAGAGGGCACATTCCACCTTTCTTCCACTCAGACCGATTGCCTGGCCAAGGATAAATGTGGAATTACCGAAAAACCGGAACTTCCCTCCGATACCTCCTCTTGCTGTAGCCCCACTACTGGTTGTTGCTGAAGAATCTTCCCAGGGATAGAAAAGGCTCTCCTGTCAGGTTACCTTTTATAATCATAATATAAAGAGAAGGAAACACTGAGGGCTAACACAACGGAAAATCCTCCGCCCAATAATTTCATATTATCCTCCTCCCTCATTCCGACCACCCAAAGGGAGTATGCGAATACCGAAGCAGCAAGTAAAAGCAGAATTTTGACTAGTACACGGTACAACATTAAAAAGTTACTAGAATAGAATCTCTTTTTTTGAAAGTCGTTTAATTCAATACTTCCAACATTTCTTTTGTATAAAAGAAAAATGGAGCCGAGAATCGGATTCGAACCGACGACCTACGCATTACGAATGCGCCGCTCTACCAACTGAGCTATCCCGGCAAATTTAAATAGTTTGTATAACTTGATGGATGTGCAGTTAGTTTTCAAAACAATTCCAAGGCTAGAGCTCAAGTTTTAATGAAAACCTCGAAGTAATGAGGAAATACTTCAGATAGAATAAAGGTGAAGTTTTCAAAATCTTCCCGTAATTTCCTTTATTGGCTCGAGATTGTGTTCCCAGTCTAGTACATCTAAAGATAAAACTATGGGGCAATTATTAAATGCGGAACCACAAAGAAGTAAATTTTCTTCCATCTCCAAGTACATGTTTTGGTTAATGCTTCGAAACTTTGCAACTAGGCAATGGGTATTTTCAAAACCGGGTCACGATAAGGGTAGTCGAATGTTCACTCTGCCAGGATGTATTATCGCATCCCCTTCCCGACCACATGACAACGAAACCACCGAGGACTATGTTCATTTCTGGGTGCGGGATGGTGCCCTGACTGTAAATGAATGCATTTACCATGACCTCCCCACCAAGGAAATGCTCGATGATTACGTGAGCTTTAGTTATACGATACAAGAAACCGCCATTCGGGCTGGAAGAGGCGCACATGCCTGTTTCAATATTGACGGAACGGAACGATCGTGGGGCGAACAGGGGGATGGTCCCGGACTACGTATTTTATCCATTTTGGAAATTTGGGATCAATTGAGCGAAGAGGCAAAGTCTACTGCCCGCAAGATTCTAGTGAGAGACCGCCAATATATCATCGAGCATTATGACGGAGACACAGATAATGCGTGGGAAGAAATCACTGGTAACAGTTTTTTTTCCCGGACTGCCCAAAGACAGGCAATTGATAAGCTGGAAAAATCCTCATCCAAAACCGGTATTGCTCCAGAGAAAAAGATTCCCGAAATCATTCAAGCTTTAACCACATTATTGGAGGAACATTGGGCAAGTGATCTCGGACATTACCGTTCAATTTTGAATGGAAAAGCAAAAAATGGCACATTAAGGGGTCATGAACTCAACATTGATATTGTTTTTGCATGCACCTATAATGGATTGACCTGCTTTGATGAACGTATGATTGCCACTGTGGCGAAACTGAGGGACGAGTTTGAAAAACTCTACCCCATCAACGAGCAGGACCGGGCATTAGGTATTGGCCCCTTAATAGGACGATATCCGGGCGACAAGTATGATGGAACCGTAAATCAAGGGGAGGACATGGGACATCCATGGCCACTCTGTACCGCTAATCTAGCCCGCTATTACTACCAATGCATAGTTGAAATTGCCAATGTTCCCTGCGTTACCATTACCGATCCAATGGAACCTTTTTTCAAGCAGATCGGCTTCAAGCAAAGCGGAAAGATTAGTAAATCATCACGGGAATACAACGACTTGCAAGCTGCACTATTAGGTGCTGGCGATAAGTTGATGCGTGCAATCGTATACCATTCCGATCACTTAGAATTAAGTGAGCAATTTGACCGCACCCATGGTACTTGCATGAGTGTAAGAAGTTTAACTTGGTCGTACTCCTCTTTTATTGCCTCTTCAAGGATTCGCGAAAAGGCAATATCGCAACTCTAAATTATTACTTTAAAGCTAACTAGTGGCAAGATCGGGTACCGGAAGTAACCGCATTCAATTCTTGGTCGTTTTTACCCGTATCTTGTTTCTGCCGATCGTTTTATAATTTAAATTTTTAATCGCCCCTTTTGCTTCACTTACATTTGGCATTTCAATAAAACCAAATCCTTTTGAAGATCCACTTTTGGGGTCTATCACCAATGTGCAGTATTCGATTTCTCCAAATTCCTTAAATATATTTACCAACTCTTCCTCCGTTGTTAATCGATCCAAGTTGCGTACCAGTAATTTCATTTAATTATTTTTAGTGTTAGATGAGAATAGTTTCTTTTGGTGAAGATTTCATCCTAATTAGTTTGGAGGCTAGATAAAGCATTAAAGGAGAAAGATTCACTTCTGATTCTTTTCGCGTGAATAATTATTCACTGCATTACCAAATTAGGTTGATTCAGGGTAATTGCGTTTCATTAGAGTGAGGAAATTGATCGCTAAATAACTAATTAAGAATAATAAATTACAAAGAGATTCGTACTTTTCAGTGAATCGTTTATGGTGGTCGAACTTGAATAGAAGGTAAAATTGGCATTTGCCGTTAATAGGGAAAGGAAAAACATGAAAAAAACATTTCAATTAGCACACGAGAAAATTAAGTATCCCCGAATGATCGAGTCGGTAAAAGCGGAGGTCAGAAAGCATTTGAAGCGTTGCCGCAGGAAAAGCCTACCCAAAGGTGCAGACTTTTGGGACTTTAATTGCAAGTTTGGAGATACCGAAAAACATGCAACCAGTTGTCATTTAGCAGAAATTGATAAAAAAGTGAACGATGCGGAAGAGCGAGAACTTCAGTCGTTTTACATCGAAGTGATCGCCACTCCAGGAACCAGGCAAAAGAAACAAAATTAGGTATTATATGCAAGACCGCTAAGTTCTTCGGAACTATTCCGCGGATAGTAGTCCATTTGGAAACATCCAGCCTAGCAAACTCTCTTTAGCTCAATCTCCTTAGAAGTTTTCTCTTTTATGTGCTCACACTATAACTTTTAAGTCCGATGTATATTCTCTATCTTGGTATACCAATTAGTGGGGAAGTCCCTGTGAAGAGTACGGAAGAAATTGAATGACTAGTCCAAACTTAACTTTCCCATTGCAGGGAATTTCAAACAGTTATTCCCTTCTACAAAATTAGTTTATTCAGTAGCTTGTGGAGAATTTAAATTACGATTCACCATCGCCTGAAGAAGGTAAGGGTTTTCTTGCCGATCTTCACTGTGTGCAATTCCCCCAATGGGCTCCCAACCCTCCTGAATTGCCTCATTTACTTTTTCAGACAGTGTGGATGTAGCTGACTCCATTGCCCCACCCCCCATCACTCCCTGGGTAGCATCTTCGATAATTACTTTATATTGCATAATGGATCTTCTCTATTTGTATGATTAATTTAAGAACTTTTCTTAAAAACGGGAGCACCTTGGATCTTGATTGAATTTAATTTGGTTCCTTTCCCAAGGGGCCTGGCTTTTATTCCGGTTAATCGAAAATTTTCTCCTTCCGCCTTCAATTCAAAGCGTAACCGGAAAGGTTTTTCTTCGGGACCGTCAAATGATATCCAAATCAATGGTTCTTCAAAAGTTTTTTCTTCCACCCATGTTCCAACCAATGAAATAGGAAAATATCCATCAATTATAACTTGTTTGTCATCTTTAAATTGAAGAGTCACTTCCCTTCCTTCCACTAGTCCACTGTAACTTCCCTGGATGTCCTGTCCGCATGAAGCGAAGAAAAAAATAATCAAAATAATCAGAAACGACGAATTACACATTTTTTTCATATTTTAAAGCTAGCATTAATTTTACCGGCAAGGCTATTACAAATTATAAAACAGATTAGAACGAACGCTTCAATTCAGCGAATTAAAATCTCAAAAGTTGCTCTATAAAAGAGTTTGCCCAAATCTAAATTCATAACTTAATTCCCAGGGTGCTTTTTACTGGGAGTAATGTTTCGCCAATGCCTCCGCCACTTTTATGCCATCTATCGCGGCACTCATAATGCCTCCCGCATAACCTGCCCCCTCCCCCGCCGGGTAAAGCCCGGCAGTATTAATCGACTGAAAGGCCATGCTTTCTTTTTCCAAATGTCGCCGAATCCGAATTGGTGCACTGGTCCGAGTCTCAACTCCAGTAAGTAGGGCATCAGGTCTGTCAAACCCCTTGATTTGTTTCCCAAATTCCGGCAAAGCTTCTTGTATCGCTTTAATCGCATAGGATGGTAGGACTGTAGCAGCGTGATTTCCTGTCAGGTCAGTCAGCTTAACACCCGGCTTGTAGGAAGGTATAACATCGCCCAATTTCTGACTGGATCGCCCCGCCAAAAAATCGCCCACCAATTGTCCGGGTGCAAAATAATCCTCCCCACCTAATTGATAAGCAATCGATTCAAGGTTCCTCTGGAATCCAATACCTGCCAAGGGGTTCTTCTCATCCGCACCAAAATCCTCAGGTTCAATCCCAACCACAATGCCAGCATTTGCATTTCTCTCCAACCGGGAGTATTGACTCATACCATTCGTCACTACCCGGCCAACTTCTGAGGTCGCGGCAACAACAGTTCCACCCGGGCACATACAAAAACTGTATACACTTCGCCCGTTCTTCGCATGATGAACAAGCTTATAATCTGCAGCACCTACATGTTCCACTATTTTTCCAGGATGCATGGGGTAACGATCCTCATTTCCGAATCGTGCACGGTCAATCAATCCTTGTGGATGTTCAATACGAAAACCGATTGAAAATGGTTTTGGCTCTACAAAAACACCACGGGAATGAAGCATTTCGAAAGTGTCACGGGCACTGTGACCAACCGCAAGTATGACTTGATCTGCATCAATTTCCGACCTCTCTCCGCTGATCATATTCAAGGTCTCTAACCCTCGGATTCCACCCGCTTCCACCACAATGTTTTCCACACGGCTGGAAAATCGAATCTCTCCTCCCAGTCGCTCGATCTCACTGCGTAAATATTCCACAATTTTCACCAACCGAAAAGTACCCACATGGGGCTTACTCACATATAAAATCTCTTCCGGGGCACCACCTTTTACCATTTCCTCCATCACCTTACGGCCCAAATGCCTTCGGTCTTTCGCTTGAGTCCATAATTTACCATCTGAAAATGTACCCGCTCCACCCTCGCCAAACTGCACATTGCTTTCTTGGTTAAATATTTGCTTCCTCCAAAAACCCCAAGTGTCCTTAGTTCGCTCTCGTACTGCTTTCCCTCGCTCTATCACCAAGGGCCTTAATCCCAATTGAGCTAAGGTTAATGCAGCAAATAAACCACAAGGCCCAGTACCCACTACCACGGGTCGCTTGTACCCCGGTGTACTGGTGTAAGAATTTCCTTCAATGGCAGAAAAAACCGGCTTGTATTCCATATCCGGAGTAGTCTGCAAATGAAATTTTGAAATGAGGAACGAAATGTCAACTTCCGCAGAAAATTGGAGATCTACAGTGTAGATAAAATGAATATTCGACTTTTTGCGGGCATCGTATCCTCGACGAAAGACATGAAGACTTAATAAATCAATATCCTGCAAACTAAGAATCTTCAGGACTTCAGAACGTAAATCACTTTGATTATGATCAAGCGGTAACTTTAAATTGGTAAGTCGGTAAGATGATACAGTAGAGTCATTCACAATAAGGTCCGGGCAAAGCAAAAAGGTTTATTAAATCAAATTGGATTCGTTTTGATATTTCTTATACAAAAAAAAACACACCCTTTGCAACTCGTCTCAATAAAAGAATCATAGAATCCTATGATGTTGATGACATCGCCATATTTCCTAGATGTACTCTCCATCGTTAAAGTAGTGAAATAACTGGTCCGATAAGGATTACTGTGATCAATTCAAGAAATTGATAAAAGTTCGAACAAATACTACTCCCAATGACTATTTTTAGAAAATTCACAGATTTAAACGCCAGAGGTTAAAATAGTTTCATAATTCAGAACCCACAGACAAATTAAAATCTTCCAACGACCCTATTTATCTAACTAGCTAATTATATATATTGATTAGCTTAGCTAGTGTTGAATTACTAAATTAAGGTCCTACTAGTAATTAGTAAGTTCGAAATTAAATCAATGAAATCAAAAAAAGTTACTCACTTTTACTCTTTTCATTCGACTGTATAAATTTGCTTCGTACTCTGAATTAGAAATTATTAAATATTTAAGATCATGAACGAAGTAACTATTAAAGGAGAAATTGTATTTGTGGATGAAGTTCGCGAATACGGAGCAAACGGATTCAGAAAGCATCAAGTAGTCGTAGAGACAGGAGACGGGAAATGGGCCAATCCAATACCCGTAGAGTTTATCAAGGATTCAATTGAACAGAGTAAGGGTCTAAAAAAAGGCGAAAAAGTCTCGATCGATGCCCGAATCAGTGGACGAGAATGGCAAGGAAAAGATGGTGTAACCAAATGGTTTACCTCAATTAGTGGTTACAAAATTCAATCCGAAGGTGGTGCTCCACCATCGAGTGAAGCTGATTCTTCCTCGTTTGAAACTTTTGACGAATACGATGATGGCGTGGAAGATGATGTGCCATTCTGATTCCGGTTTAAACGAGATACACTAAATTATCGGTCTATTCCTTCCACCAACGCAAGGATCGAAAATCGGGGGGACTTCCCTTCCACGGGGTTCCTAACTTACGAGCTTGTAATGTAGAATTCTTCGGAGGTCGAAGAGTTTCACTATCATTGAGCCTTAGTTCCTTAATCCCGACCCAATTCGCGATAGGCTTCATTTCAAAATTCTTAAAATCAGAGAGCGAAAGCTTGACGGGATGCCATTTATTTTTACCGGGTATTGTTAATTCCGCCACATGTTGGTCCAGTCCCACAATCATTTGATTAGGCATTTCTGCTTTCACCTCAAAGGAGAGCTTTGCATTCTTAGGAGCCTTCCATGCGGGGTGGTAAAGTTGATGAGTTTTTATTCCCCATTTTTTCAGGTTGTAACTAAACCATTCCTTTTCCCAGTCACCTTTAAAGTCTTCAATCAAAAGATTGGGCTTTAGCGTCGTCACTATGTTGGCTTTCTTTAAATCAGCCGCTGTGGCAACCTCCATCAACGAGGATAAAACAAACTGGTTGGTGGAATAGATTCCGTAATAATACCCCGCCCCGGAAATTGGTTTCTTTAAATGGTAACTAACATTTGCATAAACCCACAATGGTTTCTCAATACTGAAGAGGTGAAGAGGTGCAGTCCATTTACCCTCATTCTTGGAAACCGCTGAATGCTGCCAAAAACGGTTTTTTGTATTATTCGAATTATCTCTCTTCCCATCCGTCTGAACCTGCTGGGTGTAGAACACATCGATCGAAGAAACCTCTTGGGTATCATCCACGCCAACGGTAACCGTTGGTGCTTTCCCCGGTGGCAATAATAACTTCAATTTCGGATTTTCAGGGAGACGAAACGAATTTTTCAGGTGTTGATCAAACCATAATTGCGTCGCTACTTCGTATTCGGGGGTATCCTGATGATTATGATGAGGAGAACAGGTTATCCGCCAATCTTTGCTTTTCATTTCTCTAATCGAGGTTTCTAAATCATTAATCCGACCATGAAAATCATTGGATGGGCTAAGGAAAATAATCGGGCAGGTAATTTCTTTCAGACTCGGAGGATCACTCACTGTGGCCAGATGCAACGGGTTGGCGGAATAACGATCACTAATTCCTCCGCAAGACGGTGCAGCTGCCTTCACCCGTTTATCGGAACCGGCAGTCAATACGGTCAATTTGCCACCCATAGAATGTCCATAGACACCAAGTTTATTACCATCAACCTCCGGTTGTCTTTCCAAAAAAGTCAAACCCCGCCGTGCTCCAAGGGTGGCAAGAAACCAGCCATTATTACGAGGCGACTCGACTGCATCCAAGGTCCAATCCGCAACGGGAATGGAAGGGAATGCATCTTTTCCATATCGGCTTGGTGCATGGTATGCGTCCAAGGCTCCCCAGTCTGTAGTTAATTTGAATAGGGGATCATTTTTCTTTCCCTCCCAAAAAAGTTTCACCTCATTAGGGGATACCCGGTATCCCGGTGCCGAAATCCGTCCAGCCCAGGAAATTGAAATGGATGCATAACCACGCTTCGCATTGGCAAGGGGAGCTTTGTGATCTGCATACTGCCCACCTCCATGAATCTGGACTAAACCTGGCAATTTCTTGCCGCCTTTCGGATATCCATACACCCCCGCCATCATTGCCTTCTCACCCTTAAACACTCCAATTCGATAGCGTAGTACTTTCAATATAATACTATCCTCTTCCCATTCCTTTAATACTTCCACCTCCATCGGTTCTCTCCTTGGATCAAAACCCCTCCATGCATTATTCCAAGTCTGTGGTGCATGATTACCATCCAACGACGGCAGAGTTTCCGCCAACAAGCTTTCTTTTTTTTCCGCGGATACAGGGAGGGTTAAAAATGGGAGTACTAAAAAGATTAAAGAAGTTTTTCTTAAATTCATTCTAGGTTTTATCCTACATTTCAATCTCCTTGGCAATCTTTTCAAAATGAAGAAATCAAGATCACAAAGAATCATCACTGCTTTAGTTAAATACATTTAAGAAACATTTTCTTGCCCAATTAGACTTCATATTAAATGGTATAAGCAGATGGCAGAAAAAATTAAAATTTACCCTAAAACCTTGGCGGATGGCGGACTTGAATTTGAAATCTCGATAGAGGATCAATCTCTTTTTGGGAAAAAAGCCACTGTTTCAGTTAAACGAGAAGTTTTTGTAAAAGATTCTCGCCCTGTTCATGAGACTGTAGATCTTAATACATTTACTTTTACAGTTTCAGCCTCTCAAATATTCAGCGTACCCGCAGCGATAATGAAAAAGGCTTCCGGTTCATTTCCCTACTCCGGTTCAAAAATTAAAATACAAACTTTTGCAGAAGTCAAAATCACCACGGCACTTTTCTTTAATTCAACCACCAAGTTTAGTCTTTCTAATCATATCTCAGGTGAACTACCCAAAAGGGCCAAGGTAAAGAATAACGCGAAACAACTCATTGATCCAAAAGACTCCTTCCATTTTTTTAAGAATCTCAGTTCAATTCCTACCGGGAATAAAATTGCAACTATTTTACTTCTCTTATTTGGAGGAGCGTTGATCATATTTAACTTAATTATCGGTTATCATGATCAAATGGCTCCAGAACATATGACCTGGTTATATAGTCATTATGATTCCGACGGAGATAAATCCTCTCCCATAATCAAAGCATTAACGGGTTGCGTGACAATTGCCGCCATTGTTTGGGTAGCGATGATAAAACAACTTCAAAAATATATGGCCTTTCATTTCCGTTCGAGAATCAGCAAAGTAAACCGTGAATCGACGATTAACATTGGCAAACTTGTTACCGGACGCAGCCGAGTCGATTTGATTGACCCAGTCCTCCGCGTGGTTGCGTGTAATATGGAAAAAGGTAAATATGTACGGGGTTACGGTAGCAACCGGCGAACGGTCAGCTTCAGTCATCCAAACCGTGCAGTGCTTCTTTATTCCAGGAAAATTCCAATCATTCCAAAAGGGGCTCCAATCCATAATTATTTCAACGAGGAATTCTCCTTCAAACCAATGTTTCAAGCCCTCTATCCAAGGCAAATGATCAGTCAATCGCACGGACTTGATTTAGTTTGGGAAGTCCAGCTTATCGTGGGCGATTTAGTTGATCAGGAACTGATCGGTAACCGGGGTGTATTTATTCAAAAAGAGTTTTATTCTGCATGAGGAAAAGAGTTCAAAATATTCCGCCTTTTAATGACTTTCTCAATCTTTCAAAGCAGGATTTTAATAATACACGCCTCCTTATTTTTCATGGAATCAGCGGTTCTGGAAAAAGCACAAATTTAAATTACACAGCCCATTATCATGCATCGTTTCAAAATCAGTCAGTAAAGTGGATATGGACCCATCACAAAAGATTTAAAACTGGGGCTGTCAAGAACTACGATTTGGTAGTCGTGGATGAAATTATATCCCCATCCCAATTACCAGCTATTACCAAACTTCTTGGTACAAATAAAAAAGTTGCCGTAGCATCACACCTTAATCCAGCTTGGTTTAAAATTCTTTGCCCGTTCACACCCACACTTTCTTTTCGTACTGATGCTTCATCTGAAAAAATTCGTGCATATCTTGATAATAAAGGCATTTTATATTCTCATGAGTCTATTTTGTCTTTTTGTAAAACCTATGGATCCAATTATGTGGACCTCCAATGCATTTTGGAAAATCATACCGGTAAAAGTTTTGATGATGCATTAAGATGGAATCAAAAATTTAATAGAATTAAAAACTTCACTCCGGCAAAGTGGATACCGACTTTGCCACGCTTAAAATTCGACTAAAGATCAGTTTCCCGTTGCCCCATTTCTTGATAATATAGAGCAGGTGAAATAAAAATTTCCCGTCCTTGCTCTCCTCTCCTATGAATGCTTGGATAGCATAATCTAAATGGAAGATAAAAAAGCAGAGTTTTCTCTCGATTCACCCAGGCAAAAAGGACAAGCCCGTCGCCCGCTTGCCGAGCGTATGCGACCACGCCATATCGAAGAAGTATTGGGACAGTCTCACATCCTCGGTGAAGGTTGCCTGCTGCCCAACCTGATTAAGGAGAACCGGGTATCCAATCTAATCCTCGCCGGCCCGCCTGGTTCCGGAAAAACGACCCTTGCCTCTGTCATTGCCGCAGAGGGGAATTGCAAGCTCCTTAAAGTAAACGCGGTTACCTCCAATGCGGCCGAACTACGCGACACTCTTAAACTTGTTCGCTATTATGGTTCCGAGAATTGTTTTCTTTTTGTGGACGAACTCCATCGATTCAACAAGGCACAGCAGGACTTGCTCCTCCCCGATGTCGAGTCGGGCGATGTTCGCATGATTGGAGCCACCACTCACAATCCGCGCTACTATATTATCGACCCCCTTCTTAGTCGTTGCCAATTGATTTCACTGGAAGCAATCCCACCCGATTGTATTGAAACTGCTCTCGAATCTGCCCTCAACGACTTGGAGCGTGGATTGGGCTCACGATCATGCACTGCTAACAAGGGAATCATAAAGCAAATTGCCCTGCTCGCAGAGGGCGATCTACGCAAGGGATATAATTTTATTGAAACCATCATCGAAGCCCTTCCCCAAGAAAGTAAAATTACCGAGGAACATATCGCTGGATTTTGCAGGGAACGAAGTATTCGCTACGACCGCGATGAAGATGAACACTACAATACCACATCCGCCTTCATTAAAAGTATGCGAGGAAACGACCCCGATGCCGCCATTTACTGGCTCGCTAAAATGCTTGCCGGTGGAGAAGATCCTCGCTTCATTGCTCGACGATTAGTTATTTTTGCATCCGAGGATGTAGGCCTTGCCGACTCCCGAGCCCTGCTTATGGCCGACGCTACCTTCCGGGCATGTGAAACCATTGGCCTTCCCGAATGCGAGTTCAATCTGGCACATACCACCCTCTTTCTTGCCACCTGTCCCAAAAGTAATAGTGCCACCATTGCTTTGTCCAAAGCAAAACAGGCAATTAAAGACAGCCCCGTTCAGTCAGTTCCTACATCCATACAGGATCGGCATGGACGAAACAAAAACCATCGTAATAATGAAGACGAGTCTTATTTATACAGTCACGATTACCCCGAAAATATTTCCGGTCAACACTACCTCGAAAAACCACTCGATTTATACAAATCTAAAAAATCGGGGGCCGAATCTGCTATCGCTGAACGGATAAATCAATGGAAGATCATAAGAAATGAAATGAATACCTAATCGATTTTGTTAAAAATAATAAACCACAACCTAAGCACCATCGTTATATAAATATATGTTCCCTCATTTTCCGTTCAAGACATACCTTAAATCTCTGGTTCTATCTTTGCTTTTATTATGTTGTTTTTGTAAGAGCTACGGACAAAAAAACTTAAAACTAAAATTTCAGGACTGGATTGAAGATGATGATCGCATCAAGGTTCGTTCTTGGTATGCGGAGGCAAATACTCCTATTAATGACAATTGGGATGTCGGGGTAACTGGAATGGTGGACACCATTTCAGGTGCCACTCCAAATGGCCGACCACCAACCACTAATAATTCCGAATGGCTTGCCAAATTAAATGAGGAAAGAAAAGCCGGAATATTGAACTTAAACAAAAAGGGTACGGATTATGATTTTTCATTTGAAGTTGGACTCAGTGACGAACCTGACTATCTGTCCCGCAGTTATGCCGCTCAAATTTCGCGGGGATTTGCCGAGGATACCCTTATTGTGACCACTGGTATTTCATATCTTGACGACGAAGTGGACAGCGGCGTGCCCGGTGGACCAGGACTAGGAATCCAATCCAAGAAAACACCCGAGCTGATGGTGGGGGTATACCGAATGCTCGATTCGAAAAGTTCCGTTTCCTTGAATCTTACTTACGGTCGTCCCAAGGGTTATCTCAGCGATCCATACAAACAGATCGGTGCGACCAAAACTCTCTTTCCAGGTGATCCTGTTTTGGAAAAAGATATCCTATACCTTTACCCAGAAAACAGACCCGATGAACGAGACACCTTTACGGTATATTTAGAAGGCAAAAAGTATTTTGAAGAATTGGACGGATCTGTTGACACATCATATAGGTTCTTTACCGATGATTCAGGCTTAACCGGTCACACCATTGAGCTTAAATGGATGCAAAGACTGGGCGAAAAATTTGTGATTAGTCCCCTCTATCGAATTTATCAGCAATCGCAGGCAGATTTTTACAACATTACATTGGACGGAACAGGAAAAACTCCTGTTTTACAACCGAATGGAAATACTCCCCACTATTCCGCGGATTACAGGTTATCCGAATTGAGGGCTTCAACCTACGGTTTAAAAATTACTTACTTCCACAGGTCAGATTTAAGTCTCGATCTGTCTTTGGATCGTTATTTAGTCAATGGACGAGACGGTCGTACCGACCAGAGAGTTTATCCAGATGCCCAAGTTTTGACTATGGGCATGCAATGGGAGTTTTAAAAATGGAACTTTCCACAGTTAATCCCCAAACCCTTGCAAATGGCTTATTTCGTATTTCATTTCAAGCATTGGGAACACAATGTGAGATTTCCTATTCAACCAACTCTGGTAAAGTGGCGACCGACTTTCGGGATGGAGCCCTCCATTGGATCCGTTCCTTTGAAAAAAGATATTCCCGTTACATACCCGACAGTCTAATTAGCCAGATTAACAAAAGTGCCGGGCTTTCCCCCGTTCAAATTGATTCAGAGGACCACCGATTATTCAAATTGTGTGACACTCTCCATTTTCTTACCCAAGGAGTTTTTGACCCCACCACCCTTCCCCTATCCAACATTTGGGATTTTAAAGCGGAAGTTCCAACCATACCCTCTGACTCGAAAATACAACATGCACTTGAAAAAGTGGGATGGGGAAGAGTCGACCTGCAAAAGGACTGCGTTTACTTGCCTGAGAAAGGAATGGGCTTGGATTTTGGTGGTTTTGGAAAAGAATACGCAGTCGACAGGGTGACTGAAATCGCGAAAAGCTTTGGAATTACAAATGCAATGGTTAATCTTGGAGGGGATATTCGTACTATTGGTTCTCCGAGGAAGACCGACTCTTGGCGAGTTGGAATTGAAGACCCAAACCAACCAGGAAAGGCCCGATTTTGCCTAAGTACAAACAATCTTGCAGTCGCCACCTCCGGAAATTATCAACGGTTTTTTAAATTGAACGGCAGGCACTACGGCCACCTTTTAGACCACCGAACAGGATACCCAACCACCAGTTCGTATTTGTCGGCATCTGTCATTGCTAATACCTGCCTCGAAGCGGGTATACTAAGCACATCATCACTCTTAGATGGCAATCAATCGGGATTGAAAATTATTGAGAATTTTTTCGGTGCAGAAGGTTGCATTTGGACCAATGATGGCTTGTCTTGGACTAAAAATTTCGGCGATTATATCGACTCAAAATGAATCATTTAAATACTATGAAACTACTCCTTACCTTACTTACGCTGTTTTCAATTGGATGTTCTCCAAAGGTCACGGTCTCTCCGATGGATCGGGCTTTCCACTTTGATTACCTCATGAAAAGTGATCGAGATACTTTGGCGGTAAAAATGTTTGATCATGCCTATTTTAGCAGAGAAGCATCCAGAGGTGGTCGAGGAGTTGGTGGAGGAGGTTGCGGATGCAACTGAAAAAGAAACTGCACAGCCTACCATGGCTGACCCTATTATTATTACTGCAAAGAACACCTTCGATTCCTTTGGCTAAGAATTTATTGCTCTCCTTTGCCGGAGTAGTTGAAAAAGTTTGGTCTTGGAAAATGATCCTCCCTGCCGCCTCATCTATCGGAACATGGCATGCTTTATCAGGTGCCAGTCCTTATGTTACCTCTGCCCAGGAAGTCCCATCTTCGGTTACCGCAGGGGATTCTTTTAGTTTTAGTTTTTACAGTGAGGTATACAGTGCAGAAAGTTACCAAATTGAAAACCTGCCAGACGGTCTATCTTACAACAACGATATTAACGGCCCAAAAATCACCGGAACTCTTCCAGTTGCCGGTACCTACTCCATCAGCATTACCGGTTATCGTTACCCCGAACTCTCGGGAAATAAGACTCCCGTCTATTCCCTTACACTCAACGTAGCGGAAGCGGAAAAGTCCGAGCAAACCGAAAGCACTTCCTCACTTTGGTCTGACTCCAAAACTATTGCCACCGGATCTGGGTGGTATCGTTCTGAATGGTTCGGAGATTTTTATGGTAATTCAGGGGGCTGGACTTACCACATTAATCATGGCTGGTTATATCTCAATGGAAGCGATGAAGCAAATTTGTGGTTCTATGACGAAAAACTGGGCTGGCTCTTCACTGGAAAAGAATTATTTCCAAGGATCTACAGAAGTTCAAACTCAACTTGGCTTTATGACCAGTCAGACGCAACCACACGCAAATTTTGGGACTATTCAACTTCAGAGAATTTTCTTTCAAGCAAAAACTAATTTCTATCGGTCTGTAAGATAGTATTAACTGGTATTATATTCACCCAGATTTCAAAATATTTTCACCTTTTAGGGAATGGGTTACTCCCGCTTTTTGGTTTTCGATTCGGATAAGACAGCAACCTTAAAAGTTTAATCCGCTTCGGTTGAGTATGGATTTACCACAAACTTGTTTTCCATAAGTTAAAAAATTCAACGGTTACAACTGAAATTTAAACGCTGAAGTATTACACTGAAGATTACTGATCCTAGATCTACTTTGTTAGACTTTTTGGTTCGGTTAACAAGTAAAGATTAGCGATAACTCACTACACGGACTTGACCTCTTCAGTCACTTTTTTAAAAATTTAAAGTTTACTATGAAAAAAAATGCTACCCTTTCATTCTTTCTTTTATTACCCTTACTAACGGGCGTATTTGCGGCCGAGAAAAATATCATTTTCTTGATTACCGACGACCAGTCCCCCACCCTCGGTTGCTACGGAAATCCGATTGCCAAGACTCCGGCAATCGATGCCCTCGCCGAAGATGGCACACTATTTCAAAACGCCTTTGCCACCACCGCCAGCTGCTCCGCCAGTCGTTCCGTGGTCATGAGCGGACTCCACAATCATGCCAACGGACAATACGGTCACCAACACTCCTTTCATAAATTCTCCAGTTACTTTAATGTAATCGGATTATCCCTTCCTCGTAATCTTTCAGAAGCGGGATATCGAACAGGCCACATTGGAAAATACCATGTCTCTCCTGAAGAAGTATTTCGGTTTGAAACTTACCTAAAAGGAAACCCCCGAAATGCGGTTCAGATGGCCGAGCAAACAAAAGAATTCATAACAGCTGAAAGTGACCAACCCTTCTTTCTCTATTTTGCCACCTCGGACCCGCATCGTGGAGGAGGGAAAGATAAGAATTCAAAAAGAACGCTCAAACCCGACCTGTTCGGCAATAAACCGGACGGAAAATCCCATGACGGATTGGAAGAGGTCTTTTACAGCCCAAGCGATGTTCCAATCCCTCACTTTCTTAGCGATACTCCGGAGACCCGAGAGGAACTCGCTCACTATTATCAGAGTGTTTCACGGATTGACCAAGGATTGGCCCACTTAGTCAAAATTTTAAAAGAGTCGAATCTCTACGAGAAAACTATGATTGTATTTACATCAGATCACGGGATGGCATTCGCAGGTGGAAAAACCACCGTTTACGAAGGCGGGCTAAAAGTTCCTTTTGTAGTTCGTAATCCTTATGAAAAGAAACGTGGAATCAAACACTCCGCCCTAATTAGTCATATTGATATCACACCCAGTCTACTTGACTTTGCCGGAACTTTGGATCTTCAAAAAAACAGGCCTAAAAATTGGAAAGATCCTAAAAAATCATTTCCTCCCACACAAACACGCAGTCCAAAAGATAACCGAGGTGTAACTGGAAAGCTGTCATCGTTTCACGGCAAGTCCTGGCTTTCCATTCTGGGAGACCCCACAAAAAAACACTGGGATGAAATCTTTGCCTCCCACACCTTTCACGAAATTCAAATGTACTATCCCATGCGGGTCATCCGCGACGACCAATATAAATTGATCTGGAATATCGCCCATCCTCTCCCCTATCCCTTTGCCTCCGACCTCTGGGCAGCCAGTAGCTTCCAGGCACAGTATCAAAAATCAATGAGTGCTCCTTATGGACAAAAAACGGTTCGTGACTACATCCATCGCCCAGAATTTGAATTCTATAAAATTGATCAAGATCCACACGAATCAAATAACCTAGCCAATATCTCGAAACACACCGCCATACTCAACACCTACAAGGAAAAGCTTAAATCCGCCCAGTCCAAATTTCACGATCCATGGATCATGAAATGGAACTATGAATAAAATATTTTAAGGGTAGATTTCTCGAAAGATTATTCGAGGGGTTTTAAAAATGGATTTTGGACGGACTCACCTTGTCGTTTCTTTTCTGCGACATACTTCCCGGCCACAATCTCTATAAAATTGGTATTTTCTATTTTTACCGATGCCAGAAACTGTTGACTATTTCTCTGCCCAACAACTAAGAATCCATCAAATTCGGTATGTAACCGGATCGCCACAACCTCTCCGCCCGGTTGAATAGGAATTTGTACCAGCTGTTCTCGGTCACTCAACACGATCGGATTATTGATTATCTCAACAGCTACCGGCAATACTACAGTCGAATTTTCTTTTACCCACTCCAGTACATTCAAGATGAATTCTGCCGGTATCACATTGTCATCAACAACTATTGGATCAGACTGAGAACGAATAAGTTGATCATTGGACTGATCCAGTTTATTTTTCAATATTTCGATCTCGGCACGGCTCTTGGCTAATTCTTCTTCAAGTTGTGCAGAATTTTCTTCTGATAAAATCTTCTCCTCACTGAGAACGTCGGCCTGATTAACTAAATAAAAATTCTCCGATTCCAACTTCTTTTTAAGATCAATTTGAAAGGTTTGATCCTGTTCTAACTGCACTAGTTTTTTGTTTAACTGATCTACCGTTTCTTTCGTGATGTCCTCATCCGCAGACAAAAGGATTATCAAACCAGCTGTACTCAAAAAAGCCATTGCCAAACAAACAATTGAAAAAATACTGAAAACCGATTTCCCCTTCCCACTGCTACGGAATCCATGCTCCATCGAAACTAACTGGCTCTGCATTGCCTCCAGCGACTTTGTTTTGAATACTCCCTCCGAACGGGCGGATTGCATCTGCTTGATCGATTGCTGCAATTCATCGCGAATCTCCATAACCCTTTGATTACCGTCCACTAAACGCCCCGCTAAAATACCGGCCAAGTTCAAACAAAGCTGACCACCGCTCGTCCCATGCTCAACTATAAATTTGAGTAACCGGGTGTAGTCCATTCTCCATAATAAACAAGTACCTACTGAGGTTGCAGTTACGGAAGATATCCTGCCTTTTAAAAATGCGACTTCTCCAAAGGTGTCCCCAACCGTCAAGATAGATAACTTTTGATTTTCTCCAAAGTGATCTGCTTTTAACAAGTCAACCTGACCGCTCATCAACATATATAAATAATTTTGACTACCGCCCTCACTTGCCAATTGCTCGTTATTGGACAAGATCCATTCCCCCTCCGATCGGAATGCCTCTGCCTCCAGGTTATCCATATTGAAACATAGTCCTTCACTCGGGAATACATAGCCGCCCTTCAATACTTCATCATGAGATATTAGCTTCATACAAGATCCAATCTACCACCCGATGCAATTCCTACATTACAAAACCAATCACCATCGGAAAAATTCAAAAAACTAGTTTCCCGTACCACGTGCCAATGCATCAATACTACCACCCTATTAACCAACTCAAATCCTATCATAATTTACTGTCCACCAATTATTTAACCACAAAATCGTAAGAACATATTTATTTGGTTCCACCTGTAAAGAATAAACAAAAAGATTTATGCTTATTTTCTTAAAAGTACATAAACACATTTAAAACTCTAATAATACCGTTCGGATGGGTGCAGAAAATTACAGATGGTTGTTTCCCAAACTATTATGTCAGCAAAAAGCTTTAGTGCTAAGAATTTGAATATGAATTCAAATTCTTAAGGAACCTCACCATTTTCCATACATCGGATTGGGGAGAAGAAAATTCGTTTTTCCAAATTCCTTTTTCTGGCCACTCGGAAAGTCGCCCATCTGATCTCCCACATATCCAATCACATTCAAAGGACCGATCTTTTTCATTCGTCCCGTCCCGTCAGTCACTTCTTTCCTCCTCACCTCCTTAAGATCATTCTTATCAAGCCTGAGTAAAAATAAATCATCTGGATCCAGTACCCCCAGTAACCGCAGATTTTCCCGGGTGGGTTCGAGGTTATGATTCATCCGGTTACTCAGGAAGACCACCCGGACTCCCTTCTTCCTGACCGCACTCAAGAATTCTTTCACCCCTGGGACCAATCCCGCCTCTTTCCGATTTACCCACTCCGACCATGAATCCTGTGTAAAACTAAGACCAGCCTGCCACCTTTCCACTTGGTAAAGGCTGTTATTAAGGACGGTCTCATCGAGATCCACCACCACCGCTAAATTATCAGAATTTTTTTCCGTCTTTACCTTTCTGAGTATAGCCACGGTGGCCTGACGAAACAACTGTTCACACAATGTCCTGTGCTCAGTGGATTGACGAATCCAGCGGATATCGTTAGGCAATTTTTCCTCGCCCACAACCATGACCGACCCGATCAGGAAAAGAAATAAACTAAGAATTCCGAACTTTATTTTCATACGCATAATGTAACTCACTATTGGTAATTTAAGGTCGCAGTGACAGGATAATGATCGGATGGATATCTGCCCTGATCATGGGTTCGATCAATCTTCGCAGAGAGAACTCGAAATTTCGGACTGCATAACACCCAGTCAATCCGATTGCCGATCAACCGCCCCTTCCATGCTGTCAATGTACTTTCCTCCTCGGTCCGCGTTGGATGCGCCAAACGAAAAGTATCGATTAAATTACCCCCGACCAGAAATTGATAAGGCTTGCTTTCCTCAGCCGAATTAAAATCACCGGTAATCACCACCCCTACTCCCTTCTCTAAAGTGGAGACTCGGTTCTTAATAATTTTCGCCGCCTCTTCCCGAGCCACTTTACCGCGGTGATCAAAGTGAGTGTTAATCAAGACCAGTTTTTTCCCCTCTGCCTGCTTATCCTGAAGGCGAACTATATTTGCAATGCGGGGAAGGGATGAATCCCAACTCTTACTGCCCGGTTTATCGGGAGTCTCCGAAAGCCAAAAAGTTGACTTTTCAATCGCGTCAAACCGGTCCTTTCGAAACATAACCGAACATGCTTCGCCATCGTTTGGATCCACTAACCGACTTCTTCCGTAATAAACATATCCCGGAAAGTTTTCCCGTAAATATTCCTCCTGCATGGGAAAAACTTCCTGTAATCCTAGGAGGTCTGGAGTATACTCCCGAATTGTTTTCACCACCAATTCCTTTCGTAAATCCCAGCGGTTCTCCCCGTCCTTGGCCACACCCAACCGGATATTAAAACTCATTACCTTTATGTCTCGGGGCTGTTTTGCTAAAGCCCTGTCCTGTGCAAGTAATTCGAAATAACCCGCCAAGTAAAAAAGAAGGACAGTAAACAAATGGCTCGGAAATCGGTACATCTTATTATTCAAAGACTTGTCACCAACCCCGTCAAGAACCACCACCTTCTACTCAAAAACAATTTTCAAACCGCTTAAGTAGTAAGCAATAAAGTGAAACTGGATAAGAGAGGGGGGCAGAACAGACGAAAAAACTCGAACAGGAGAAATAAAACTAAAAAGCCTAATTTCGCTTGGTTACAAATAATTCAAAGTGACTCTCCATGTTCGGGCACTCCTACTTCATCCATGCCAAAACTCCAATGATAAACAGCCTTTAGTTCACATTCATACAAAACTTACTCCTCGAGGTCTCAATCATCCAACTCCTCGGTCTCTTCCTCCTCAGCAAAGCAGGCTTCATTTCCCTCGTCATCGTAGCCCCAGCTTATTTCCTCCCTCCAGGCCCACGGATCCTTGACAATCCCTTCATTAATACAATCTGCCCACCCCTGTAGGTACATCGCATCTCGGTCCCAGTGGTTTTTAATCACATTCTTCAAGTCCCCCTCAATCTCAACTCCCTCAGGCAAATCTCCAATTGTCACATCGAGATAACCCTCCACATCATCGCTGTCATAAGACGCTGTTACCACATATCGTTCATAATAGGGAATCCATGAAATATAGTAATGAACCGGCCAGCTAATACCCGGACCGGAATCCGCCCAATTAATCGAAACCACCAATACCGGATCACTTCGAAAACTCCGTAAAGGAAGCAGTCCACTATTCTCCTTTTCCCGGGTATGAAAAACCTTGCCATCTACATAGCTCCCCCAAACCGGTAAGTTCGAACGAATTGGAGCCAATGCAATTCGGGCCACTGCATTACCTAAAGCACCATATTCGCTTCTGTCTCCTCGTCCAGGTCGACAAATTATCCCATTCTCCGCCTCATCATAATCATCCTCAAAGGGGATAATTTCAAACGGATCAATCTTACGAGCATCCTTGGGCAATTTCTTTTTTAATTCCAAATACTCTGCCAAAATGGCGTGTTCACGGGAGTGAAAATATTCCACCACCTTGTTTGCTTTTATTCGATCGGTTGACTCCCTGGATTTGGGTAATCGATTTGTACTCATATTTTTGTTCTCCTCTTTTGGTTTGTTTTCAATTCAATGAATCTAAAACATGCTTCTACTTTTAATAAATGACCAACCCAAGTAATGTCATAAGTGTCATAGAAAAAATATTGGTTCGTACCAATCCATTTGTCTAAAAGAGAAAACTGCAATAGGTTGATCTTTTTTCAAATCGTGAAACCCAAACAATCCAGCAACCCAGTTACTCGGGTCAAAAAACCGGAACCGTCCAAGGATAGTTCCGACTGGATTATATGGGCTGCGTGGGCTGACCGCATTACCTTTGAAGAAATTCAAAAAGTTACCGGGCTTACCGAGAGCAAAGTAATTGCTCACATGAGAAAATCACTCAAGCCTTCCAGCTTTCGACTTTGGCGAAAGCGGGCGTCCACTCAAAGCATCAAGCACCAAAAACTATTTCGCCACCGACGCGACTATTCCCGACAGGTAGATTGATTGTTTGAATATCTCCGCTTAGACGGCTTTCTTCATTTCCTTTTGAATTCGCTCAATAATTAACGAGTTTGAAAGTTCAATTTCAACGCGGATAATCTTTCCCTCTCGAGTCACCTTATATCCTTCCAGGAATTCTTTCATCCGTTCGTCTTTCTTGACCTTCATATCCATCATCGCCAATCCCCCACGGATCATATTTTCCATAGGCTCAGAGGATTCAATCGAATTAGTCTCGATTAGACCGATTATTGTAAGTCCACCATCCTGACCTCCGATCACCATTCCACATGAGTCAATTTTATCTGTCATTAACCGTGCCCATTGATCCAACTCAGCCACTTCTTTAGCACCCTTCATATTCGCAAAAAATACTAAGCCCGGATTATCGAGTAATTCGTTTAGAGATTCAAGAATCGGATGACCACTCGACCCACTTCCTTTTCCATTCGCGAGTTGAATACCCTCAGAAACATAATCACGATCCGGTCCAAAAACGATCCTCCCTTTTTTGAGCACACTAAATGCCATGGGACGTCTTCCTTTATCAGTCGAGAAAATGGTTTTTTTTCCCACTTTTGATTCTTGAATATATTCCCGTGACCGAGTGACTTCGGTAACAATGGATGCATCCACGCCCCCTTCCAGGATACCTATACCCTTATGCTTTTCTCCGCTGCCAAAGAAGGTAAGGTTAGAAACTCCCATCAAATCAACTCCAAATTTTTTCTGTAATTCTTTCCTCTTTTCATCCATCTCAGGAACTTTTTCTAATGAATCCTCAAGAAAAACTCCGATTTCAGAACTTCTCATTGATTCAAAATCCATATGCATGATCCAGTTCGAACTTTCGGAAACCTTCGCAAGGTTCAATGGTTTCGCATTTATTGAAAATGCCAGACTTAGAGATGCTAATACAAAAAGATATTTCATAATAATTTTAGGTTTCTTTTTTAAGGTATAAATTTTCAGATGCCCGAACTTGTGAAATGAACTAGTAATTCCATCTGGGCAACCTTAAGAATGTTATGTTTTAACATGAATTTACAGCATCTTTCCTCAAAACCTAAAAGTCGAGGATTTTTACATACTCCATTTTTAACAACGAAAATTTACATTTTCCATTCATCCATAAACTATGTGAATCAGCTACCTACCTATGCAGATCATTTCTTTCAAAGTGCGGGCAAAAATCTTTCCCTCCACATAAGCTAATCCGGACAACGACCAAGTCTCCCCGACCCGCCCCAAGTCACTGATAGAAACAAGTGATTCCTCATCCAAAATTTCTGCATTCCATTTTAAAACATAAACCATTCCCGCCATCGTAGGGAAATAAATCAGCTCCCCCACCACGATTGGAGGAGCCGAGGACACATGCCCCCATCCACTCCCTGCATTCCTTTTATCCATCGTCGCCTTAAAGCCGTCCGCATTTTTCATATCATTGGGCACTGTCTTGCCCCACAAGACTTCTTCCTCTTTTCCCTTCTCACGAATTACCTGAGCGGGAACTTCCAAGTATTCAACTTTTCCATTTTTCAGGTTTACCCGGCCAATCATAAAACCCTCAAAGGAACGAAAGTAGTGATATTCCCCAATTAATATATTGGTAAAGTAGGTGATCGGTTTTTTTGATTTCTTTAATGTTTGATTATGCTTAATCTCATAGTCTTTTCCATTCCACTTCGTAATCGAAACCTTTTCAAAAATGGAAGACTCCTTTTTCATTTTGCCTGTCCTTGAAGAGAGAGATTGATGCATCGAACCGGCGAAGAAATAAACTCCATTCTTATTCCAACTTGCATTTTGAGCCGCCGGATACCCCTTAATGGACTGGTCCCAGATACTCTTTCCACTTGTGAGGTCAATCATCGACAAACCATAAGGCTCCTCCGGTGGTTGATGCCCACCTCCCCGACCCGTCAAAATAGCTAACTTACCCTTTGCAAATTGGCCAAGCATCGAAGTCGAATGTACGGATGTTCCCGCTTCTGCCTGCCATAAAAGCTTTCCCGTTTTTAAATCATACGCCCGTAAAAAATTCCAGTACTCCTTCCCCCGACCAAGTACCTTCGATCCTGCCTTCGTGGTCGCCTCAATTGGCAAGTCGTATTTCGGAGTATGTGCAACAATGACCATTCCGTAATGCAAAATTGGTTCATGGGCCCGTGCATGGTGCCGACCAAAGGGAGTCCATTTATGTGTCCACAATTCCTTTCCCTCAAAATCAAAACAGGCAATCGTCCCCCCCACATTCATAAACACCACCCGTTCCCCGTCACTCACAGGAGACGCTGCCGTGTTATCACTAAACAAACTGGATAAATCAGTCGTACGCGTACCGGGTATTTTTCTTTCCCATAATTTGTTTCCCGTCTTTGCATCCAGACAAATACCCACGATATCTGAACCCATTTCTGAATCCCTCTCCATTTTTTCATGTGAGGTCACAAAGATCCGCCCATTTGAAATAATCGGCGTCCCCTGCCCCGTACTTGGCATGGGGGTTCGCCAAAGAATATTCTCATCCATCGACACGCTGAATGAATCAACAGCCTTGCCATTAACAGTAAAATCACCATTCGGACCAAATGCCTGAGGCCAATCTTCAGCGTAAAGAACCGTAGACATAAAAAAAGAAATAAACAAAAAGAGTCTCATCTAAGTGATGATCTAGAAATTGGATGAGAGGGGAATGCAACATCCAAAGTAAAAATGTAATTCACTATTATTTCATTACCCAGGATAAATCTCTGCATATTGACTAATTCATCTAATTCGTCTAATTTAGATGAATATGAAATATTTCACGGCAAATGAAGCCAAACAATCTTTTGGACAGGTCATGGAAACCGCACAAAGAGAACCTGTTTTCATTAAAAAACACAACCGTCCTGCTGCAGTGGTAATTTCAGCTCAGGAATATGATCGGATGAGAAACATAAATATCGGCGAATTTACCCGCTTTTGTGACGAAGTATCACTACGGGCAAAGAAAAAAGGTCTGAATCAAAAAGAATTAAGCCGCTTGCTTTCCGATAAGTGAGTTACCTCGGACACCGCTTTATTGCGGACACGAACCTTATTATCAGTCGCCTTCTCTTGCCTGATTCAAAACCCGCAAAAGCTTTTATTAAAGCACAAAAAGGGGGCGACATGCTCGTCTCAGACTCCACTCTCTCCGAACTGGCTCAAGTTCTAGCCCGTCCGAAATTCGATAAATATTTAAGCCCAGAAGACCGGAAACGATTCTTCACCCTTATTGCACCACTGTGCATAAAAATTGATATTGTACAGACCATTACAGCATGTCGGGATCCCAAAGATAATAAATTCCTTGAACTCGCACTAAACGGTTCTGCAGATTTCATTTTATCTGGGGATAAGGATTTACATGCACTCCACCCTTTTCAAGGAATCCCAATCTACAAACCAGCCGAATATCTTGGGTTGGAAAACTGATCAAAAGACCGAACTGCAAATGTTCCCTTCGGGGGCAATAAAGTGGAACCGTTTTTCCCATATGTAAATTCCGCTGATGCGAGATAATGTAGTAAGATCCTCACCGATCTCTTTTAATGTCCCGATAAAAATTCTCATGGGAGCCAAAGGTGAGCAAATGAATAGAATCACTTACCAGTTCATATGATAGTGAGGTAAGTTGCTTGTTTATCTTAAATTTATAAACCCTGACTCCCAGTAAATCTCCTTTTTTTTGTTGGCCAGATTCTGGATTTTCAATCAGGAAGCGAACCGCTTCATCCAATGAAACTTTTTCCTGCTTAGTAAGCTTTTTGAGTTTTCTTGAAAAGGTAGGGGAAAGAAAAACCTTTTGCTTAGCCAAAAGTATACTCCTCCTTATCGGAATACTGTATCTCTGCCCGTGCCAATAAAGTTTCCTTAATAAAAGAAAATGGTAAGTCTGGATTATCCTCAGCAGTCTTTCCGATCTTTGCCCAGTATTCCAGTTGCGATGTCATCGATCTTTGTTCCAGTTTGGAACGCAGCCTCGCCTGCTTTGCCAAATTATCAGAAATTCTAACTACTGTACTCATGCAATAAATGTAGCAATATGTAGCATATACGTCAAATAAAGTAACTTGATCGCAACTGCATGATCCAAATGCTTTAGAATTGTTAGACTTCGCATCCTAATCCAACAAAGCATCATAGATTAATCCCTTGAGGGCCCACTCGGTATTAAAAGAATATGGCATCACTTGTTCGAGGGTCAGCACTACGAGATCATCCTTCGGAGAAATCCAGTAGTGCGTACTCGCCGCACCGCCCCATCCGTATTCCCCCACCCGACGATCGGGATCCCACTCACTCATTTTCACCCGTACGGAAAATCCGTGCCCGTATCCGACTCCTTCACGAATCTGATTTCCAAAGGTTACCCAGCCCGCCTCCTTGGATACCTGATTAGTGGTCATTAACTTCACACTCTTCTTCTTGAGGTATTTCTTTCCGTCCCATTTTCCGCCATTCTCGATCATCAGTAAAAAACGCATGTAATCAGGTGCCGTTGAACATAGCCCACCCCCACCCGATTTAAAAGCGGGGTCTTCTAGGTATTTACTCGTTTTCGAATCATCTTTCAAAGATAGCTTACCACCGCGGTAATTATAATTCGCCGAAAACCGGTCGGCCTTGCTTGGCGGTACATAAAATCCCGTATCCTCCATCTTCAAAGGTTTAAAAATTCGCTCCTGCAAAAATTGATCTAAGGGCATACCGGATGCCACTTCCACCACTCCGCCCAGTACATCAGTGGAACATCCGTACACCCAGTCTGAACCCGGCTGAAAAAGCAAAGGCACCTTGTTCATACCATTTATCATCGGGACCAGTTTTTTATCACGGTCGAGGACACCGCCATCCTTATGAGCCTGATTAATTTCCTTGTGTGGTGTCCGACCGTAAGTCAACCCCGAGGTATGCCTGAGCAAATCTGCAATCGTAACCTCACGAACCATCTCAACCAACTTACCCTTTTCCAATACCTTCATTTTTTTAAGAGGCGGGAAATACTGGGAAAGCGGATCATCCAAATTCAGCTTCCCTTCCTCGTTCAACATTAAAGCCGCGACCGAGGTAATTGACTTAGTCATCGAATAGATACGGAAAATGGTATCTCTCTTAATGGGTAAATCATTTTCCAAGTCTCTCTTTCCATAAGTACCAAAATGAACGACCTTTCCCTTCCGAGCCACCACCACAATACCACCTGCGAGACGGCCCTCCTTGATCAACTCCTCCATTTTTTGGTCAACCCGATTGAGCTTCTTGGCATCCATTCCAACTTTTTTTGGAAGCACGAAACTTAAGCCATCCTCTGACTGGCCAAAAATAAATCCATTAAAGGGGATAAACAAAAAGAGGAATAAAACTGAAAATCTCATATTATTCTGCTTACGCTCGGGTAATAATCATGGCAACTGCTTTACCTTTCTTTTTTTAAAATAAAGAGAACATAGTAATTAATAAATGTAACTATGACACATATGACATCCTGCATTCTTCTTTTTATCCGGTAATGGATTATATCTTTTCTCCATGAAAAATATAAATCCGCTTAAACCAAACCTTTCTCCTGAACTTGAAGAAATTCGCGTTCATCATATTCACAGTAGTGATAAATGCTATAGAATGTACGGCGGCTTAGCTTCCAATCTTATTTCCTTTGAAAATCAAATTATTGAATTGGAAATTCGTCATGCGGAACGCTGGTCAAAACCGCCTGATGTAACCGCACTCCAAATTGCCACAGGATGGAAAGACAACAAAATCCTCAACCAGGCAACTGGCTACCTCGTTCATTTATTCAAAAGAAGAAGTAATCCTGGAGTTGTCGCTCAAGTCCCCAAATCTGAAAATCGAGATAAAGTGGATGAATTTTGTTCCGAATTTATTGCCGCTCTCAAAGCGGCTGCGGACACGACGAATGATGAATACTTAGAAAGTATAAAAGGAGTCTTTGAGCCAAAGTCTGATGACTAAAACGGATATTGAATAACCTTTCCTATGACACTTATGACGCGGGCAGAACCTATCTTTTTAATTGTTCTATTGGTATAATGCATCCCATGAAAATCATCGGACATACCATCACCAAGGAAGAAGCGAACCTGTTCTGCGAACGTCTATTTTGGCTCAGTCAGGCAAGACCGCGCCTTCGAGAAACCCTTGAACTGGACGGCGATCCAAAACACTCCCCACTCGCGCAACAAATTGCCAAACAACTGGTACAGGGAAAACTCATCATTGTGGATAACAATAAAAAAGATGTGGTCGTTTGCGGAGAAAACAGAGAAAGAGAATTCAATAATATTACTCTCCTACCAGCTGAAATTCCCGAAATTGAAGTCTATATCTACCACCACCGAAACAGAACGGAACTAGGGCCCATCTCGCTTCTCAAACTTTATGACCTACTTCCCACACTGAACCTGGAAGAATTCTCCCTTTGGCACACCGGAATTGAAAAATTTGTCAACCTGGCGGAACTTAAAATCCGAGTGATTGGAAGGTAAAGCTTTTTACAGAAAACAGTTCAGATCGAAGTTTCTCCCATAAACATTCAACTCCCAGGCTCCTCCTCATCCTCGAAGTCCTCCTCTTCATAGTCGTAAACAATTTCTCCGTTGGAAATTTCCGCGTGGTCTTTGAGATCACCGTTCTCTTCATAACTCAGCCAGCATCCAAAACCGGCACTCACTCCGGACTCGGGGCAAAGTTCGCCATCTGGTTTCCACACCGTCAGATCCAAGGCATAGCCGTCCAGAAAATCTCCTGCCACCTTCATCCGTCCATTTTCATACCACTGCCACCACTTGCCATGCTTCTTACCATGCCGGTAATGTCCCTGGAAAGAAGTCACTCCATTTTCATACCATTCCATCCAACGCCCATGGAATTCTCCATAATGCCAGTTCCAACTTTTACTTAAAGACCCATCAGCATACCAGCTAACCTGTTCGCCATGTTGCCTCCCCTTGGCAGTACGAACTATCCCTTTTAACTTACCGTCTGGATGCCAGGAATAATAATCTCCATAACGCCCGATAAACAAATGATCATCCTTCACAAAGGCAGTCATCGAATACATCTGAGATCGGCTACCATCTTCATTTACAAAAAACTGTAAATTATTTTCTTTCGTTCCAAAAACTTTCACCTCGTACTGTGGCTTTACTCCAATCCCATTGAAAGGGAAGTACATTTGTGGATCCTTCAACTTGTGAAGTTTGTTCTTCATCCGGTTCACCATCATAACTCGTCGTCATTAGTTCCCTTAAAGGATGGGCTGTATGATTCATCCGCAGACCAGTATTCCGATGAGCTCATCTTAGAGTAGGAACGGGAACTGTACTGTGCGAACTTACGGCCACGACTACGCCTCCATCCCATTTCAATTTTCTCTATGGTCGAACGGATCAACATCTCCGAGTCCGCGATTAACTCGGGTCTTTCCAACTCCTCAAGTTTCTTTAACTCGCCTCTGAGAAATTCGATCGCTTCCAATTCTTCCCCCCGGTCAATTTTCTCAATCGCCTGACGGATTATTTTGGAAGTCCGTTGAGTAGTAATAATCGAAAGAATTGAATCATCCAAAACCACTTTTTCCGGATTATCCACAAAGGATATTTCAACCACCCTCTCTTCCGATCTCGATTCCACACCTTCCTCCAAAACAAGATCATAAATAAATTCCATGGAAATCAAATCCCCGCTCATTCCGGAATCACAGGGAGAAGCCCTTACCTGAAGAGCAAAGGATCGTACCTCCTCCGAAACCAAATCTCCAACCAGAAGTTCCGTTCGGCCATCCTCCATTTCCGTCCTTCTCATTCCTCCAAAATCTGAAATTGATTCACAATATTCCTCCGGCTTAATCCGCACCCGCAAATTTTCTACTGAAATTCGAAGTGCACCCTCCAGCTCAGCCGCAAACACGGTCGGCAGTTTTTCCTTCGAATCAACATCGTAAAAATTCCCCGTCGAATGAGTCGCCATATCCGAAAGTAAATCCTCCTGGTAATGATCTCCAAAACCCAGGCACGAAGTCCGGATCCCATGATCACGTAAGCCATCTCCCACCAAGGTAATTAATTCCCGGTGATCCGTAATCCCACGGTTTGCCATCCCATCCGTCAGGAGCAACATTCGCTTAAGCATTCCTGGCTCCGCCTTAATGAGTTGTTCTTTGGCCTGTTCCCAACCACCGCTCAAATATGTCATTCCACGGGTGGATAAATTTCTTATTATTTCACATACCTGTTCCTTATCCTCAATTTTGACCAAAGGAAGAACCACCTCCACCTCACTGTCAAAAGTAACGAGGGAGAACAGATCATCCGGCCTCAAATTTTTCACCACTCCCTCGCACGCCTGCAGGGCATAATCAAATTTCCCCTCCATTGCCATCGAACCACTCCGGTCCAGACAGATTGCAAATGCCACCGGTTTTCTCTCATCCGACTGTAACTCCGGGGCATCAATCCGGGTAACCAAGTGAACCTCATTCTCCTGGTTCGCCAATACTTTATTATAATCTAACTTTGTTGTGAATATACTCATACTTCTTTGTTTTCCTTCTCTATTTTGTTTTTTATTAATTAAATTTTTTACCAGGCAACCAAGTGTTGCTTGTTATCTATAGCCAGAAAATCCGTTCCCGAACTGGGGGATATTTACGATGAATCGCCGCCGACAGGACAAGGCCCCGTCAACCAGGCAAAGAATTACTTCGACCAGGGATACCGGAGCTGAATCTCAGCCGATACCACCTTATCCCGATGCGGGATGGGTTTTCCTTCAAGCATCTCAAGGGCATCGAGAAAATTCTCTCTGCTCTTGGGATCCTGTTTCAATTCAGCCTCATCAAAAAGCAAAACTGCCAACTCAGGCCGCTTGGGTTCCTTCAGTGCAAAATGCCGAATCTTCCCTCCGCTCTTCGAAGAACTCTCCTTTACCAACCCGGCAGATGATAAAACATCCAGGTGATGGTAAAGATTATAACGGGACTCCTTCAATTCCCCCTCAAGATCGACCGTGCTTTGCGGGCCCTTCTTGAGAGACTTCAGGATTTCTCTGCGAACCGGATGGGTAGCCGCCTTCACCGCATGAGCCAGGTAAGTCCTGGCTCCACGATTGAGCATCTGATCATCCGGTTTTCCCATTATAGTTCGTCGTTTCTAAATTCTTTCAAGCTCACCGATTTTTCATACATTACCTTTCCCATCAAGGCAGAACTTGAATAAGCCGCCTCCACCTCACCCAGGGATGAACGATCCACCCCCATTCTCCGATACTTCGCCCGCCTGGCCGAATTCATCCTTAACTTCTCCTCCATATAATCCGATCCCGTCCGCCTATGCCTCTCCGTCCGGGTCTCCGTACGCTGCAGGTAAAAATGGGAAATCATATGATACACCTTCCCCTTCCCATAATTAAACGAAGTAAAAACCGGGCTCTCCCCGTACTTCTCCTTCACCTCCTTCGAACGAACCAAAACCTCGACATTATTTTTATCTAAAATTTCAATCGGATAACTCGAACCCTCAATCCACCACTGCGGATCATCCCCCTCCCCGATCAGGGATTTTAGAAACGGATCCTCCTTCGCATCAATTTCCACCCGGACCACCTCATCCCCGGTAGCCCGACCATTATAACGCAAAGTACCTGGGAAACCCGGTTCAATCACATGCTTCAAAGCCCAGTCCGTGGTAAAAAGAAAGCCACCCTTCTCCACAAAATTTCGTAAATTTCGCACCCCCTCCTTATCCACCTTACCCGGACAATTCAGAAAAACGATCTGTTCGGGCGACGGCCCAAACGCCTCAAAAGCCGATGGATCCACCACCTTATGAGGCATATCCATCTTACTAAAAACCCGTTCAATAAAATCGTAAGCCCCGCGGGCCACAATCACCTCATTTCCAGCCACCTCGCCCATCTCCTTCGCTGCCTCTTCATCCACATCCTCCAGTCGATCCTTAATCATCTCCTGCGCCACCTGATATGCCCGAAACATACCCTTTTTTTCCTCTTCATTCTCCATACTATTCGTCTTCCTTTCTTGTTCTAATTTTTCTGTTCGAACCCAAATTTGTAAGTAAGTACTTACTTAACGTCAAGCCTACGAACGAACTTTTTTATGTCATATTCCACCACGCCCAAAATGAGCGAACGCACAAAGTACCACACAATTTCTCGAATTCAAGTAATTCGTGAAAAAACTTTCAAGTACCTCTTAAACAATGGGACTCCGCCTGAAAAAGTGAAGTGGTTGACAGGTATGTATAATAGGTCGCCGTCATTTATCCTTAATTCAAAATACAATCAATCACCTGCCTATGCTCGGTCTTCATGCACTGTCCGAAAAATATAAAAGCCTTCATCCTGAATACATTGACCCACTTGCCAAATTCTCCCCGGGCGACCCCAAATTGGCCACCATCAAACGCCAAGCCCTCAGTCCCTACCT
>ENA-OWPI01000999-OWPI01000999.1-marine-metagenome-genome-assembly--contig:-NODE-999-length-34081-cov-4.751323_pt1 | contig 34081 bp, 33 predicted proteins | sample MGYA00238138_ERZ651775 | MGnify/ENA primary metagenome ERZ651775 (study PRJEB26906, sample SAMN06265043) | marine metagenome | isolation source: Helgoland LTER site | place: Germany:Helgoland, sampling...
TTTTTACAAAAAGTAAAAATTAACTTAAGTATACCCCATAATTTAATTCTATTAGTTTCTTAATAAATATGTTTATAGCTTAAATATTTTTGAATTAATTAAGATTAAAGGAAAAAAAATGATCAATACAAATTCTGAAATACATAAAGTAGTTTTAGCCTACTCTGGAGGACTGGATACTTCAGTTATATTAAAGTGGCTTCAAGACACTTATAATTGCGAAGTTGTTACTTTTACCGCAGATATAGGTCAAGGAGAAGAAGTTCAACCGGCAAAACAAAAAGCAGAAATGCTAGGAGTAAAAGAAATTTTTATAGATGACTTGAAAGAAGAGTTTGTTAAAGATTTTGTATTTCCAATGTTTAGAGCAAATGCTTTATATGAAGGTATTTATTTGTTAGGAACCTCCATTGCAAGACCTTTAATCGCAAAAAGACAAATTGAAATAGCGAACTTAACTAATGCTGACGCTGTCTCTCACGGCGCAACTGGTAAAGGTAATGACCAAGTCAGATTTGAAATTGGCTATTATAGCTTAAAACCAGATATAAAAGTAATTTCACCTTGGAGAGAGTGGGATTTAACTAGTAGAACCAGTCTAATAAATTATGCTGAAAAAAATCAAATACCCGTTCCTAAAGACAAAAGGGGTGAAGCACCCTTTAGCGTTGATGCAAATTTATTACATATATCAGCTGAAGGTAAAATTTTAGAAGATCCGTGGATTGAACCAGAGGAGTTTGTATATTCAAGAACAAAGTCACCTTTTGATGCACCTAATAAAATAACTGAAATAGAATTAGATTTTTTAAATGGGGACCCTATTTCTTTGAATGGAAAAACTTTATCGCCAGCGTCAATGCTTCATGAATTAAATATTTTGGGAGGTAACAATGGTATAGGTAGGATTGATTTAGTTGAAAACAGATTTGTTGGTATGAAATCTAGAGGAGTTTATGAAACCCCAGGTGGAACTATTTTATTTCATATGCGAAAAGCTATTGAGTCTATTACTCTTGATAAAGGCGCTTCTCACCTTAAAGATGAATTAATGCCTAAATATGCTGAGTTAATTTATAATGGATTTTGGTTTTCACCCGAAAGAACTATGCTACAGGCCGCAATAGATGTAAGCCAAAAAAATGTGTCTGGAACAGTTAGAGCTAAGCTTTACAAGGGGAATGTAATTATAACTGGAAGAAAATCACCATTTTCTCTATATAGCGAAAGTTTAGTAACATTCGAAGAAGGATCAGCCGATTATAATCATTCTGATGCAGAGGGTTTTATTAAGTTAAATGCACTTAGATTAAGAGTTAAAAAAATGATTGAAGCATCTAATTAAATTAATTACTTAATGCAAACAGGGCCTGCTGAACCATCTGCAGATAATTGCTTAAGAACAACTTTCCCGTTTTGAGTTATTGCATAAGTGTTTTTTAATCTTCCTGATTGACAATCTACAGGTTTAACAAATCCGTATTCAGCTTTGCCAGCCTTAGATGATTCTATCAAAAAATTTTTAACGTGTGTTTCTTGCATTGCTACTATAGAATATATCATTATAAAAAATATCATATTATCTCCTTTTAATATTTATATATTCCTGTAAATCAATGGCTATAATATGACAAATCAAGACTAAATTACGGCATTTAAAAATTTATATAATGGAAAAAATATGAGACAAAATCAATTCGAAATACCACAAGAAATGCAAGCGATTGAGATCTTAGAGTTTGGAGGCCCTGAAAATTTAAGAAGTTGTACAAGGCCAATTCCTAAACTTTCAAATGGTCAAGTTTTAATAAAAGTTTTATTTGCTGGGGTAAATCGGCCTGATTTATTGCAAAGGCAAGGCAACTATAAAGTCCCTGAAACTGCTTCTGATATTCCAGGACTTGAAGTATCAGGCACTGTTGTTGACATAAAAGATACTAATTCAAAATTCAATTTAGGAGACAAAGTCTGTGCCCTATGTCATGGAGGCGGCTATGCTGAATATGTAGCAGTAGATAGTGGCCATTGTATGAAAATACCTACAACTTTTTCAATGCAAGAAGCTGCGTGCATACCTGAAACATTTATTACAGTATGGAGTAATTTATTTGTTCGTGGAAAATTGAAAGCTAATGATAAAGTACTTATTCATGGCGGTGCAAGCGGAATAGGTACTACAGCAATTCAGTTAGCTAAAAGTTTTGGTGCAACAGTGTACGCAACAGCAGGAAATGAAAACAAGTGTTTAGCAGCAGAAAAATTAGGTGCTTCAAAATGTATTAATTACAAAACAAAGCAATTTGAAGATGAAATAATGTCACTTACTAATGGTAAAGGTGTTGATGTAATTCTAGATATGGTAGCTGGAAGTTATGTTCCTCGAAATTTAAAATGTTTAAGTTCTGATGGACGATTAATTATAATTGCTGTTCAAGGTGGAATCAAAGATCAAGTTAATTTTGCTAATATTATGATTAAAAGGCAAACAATAACTGGGTCAACATTAAGGCCTCAGTCAAGCCAAGCAAAGTCAGAGTATGTTGAAAGTCTAATAGAAGGAGCTTGGATGTGGTTTGAGTCAGATAAAATTAAACCAATTATTCAGCAGGAATTTAATTTGAACCAAGCTAGCGAGGCTCATAAAGCTCTTGAAAACGGAGATCATATTGGAAAGTTTATTATGAAAGTTTCTGATTAAAACTCTCAATATCCTAATGGTTTTATTGCTTTTTTAATTTCGTCAAAGACTAGTGGATTATCTACAGTAGCGGGCATTTCCCAGTCTACATTGTCTGCTATTTTCCTAATAGTGGCTCTCAGTATTTTGCCTGAACGAGTTTTAGGAAGAGCAGACACAACAGCTACTGACTTAAAAGCTGCTACTGGACCTATCTCAGTTCTTACTAAATCTATAATCTCTTTACAAATAACTTCATCAGGTTTGTTACATCCATTGTTTAAACAAACCAGACCTAAGGGTACTTGTCCCTTAAGATTATCTAATACGCCTACTACTGCACATTCAGCAACATCAGTATGATTTGATACAGCCTCTTCCATTGCCCCAGTAGAAAGTCTATGACCAGCAACATTTATTACATCGTCAGTTCTTGACATTATATATAAATATCCATCTTCATCTTGATATCCCGCATCTCCTGTTTCATAGTATCCAGGAAAAGTTGCTAAATATGACTCTTTATACCTGCCATCTGCATTCCACAAAGTAGGCAAAGAACCTGGAGGCAAAGGCAGTTTTATTGATATAGCTCCTAAAGTACCTGGGCTTACTTCGTTACCGTCTTCAGACAAAACTTGTACGTCATACCCTGGCATAGCTAATGTTGGAGATCCTATTTTAATTGGCAAATTTTCTATACCCATTGGATTTGCAGCAATGGGCCAACCAGTTTCTGTCTGCCACCAATGATCTATAACTGGAATTTTTAGTTTGTTCTCTAACCACAGAACTGTATCAGGATCTGCTCTTTCTCCTGCAAGAAATAAAGTTTTGAAATTAGTTAAATCAAAATTTTTAATAAATTCACCATTAGGGTCATCTCTTTTTATTGCCCTTAAGGCAGTAGGTGCAGTAAAAAGGACTTTCACTTTATATTCAGATATAATCCTCCAAAAAGTACTAGCATCAGGTGTTCCAATTGGTTTTCCCTCAAATAGTACAGTGGTACAACCATGAAATAACGGTGCATAAACAATATAAGAATGACCAACCACCCAACCTATGTCAGAAGCCGCCCAATAAACATCTCCAGCTTCAACATTATAAATATTTTTCATTGACCATTTTAATGAAACAGCATGACCTCCATTATCCCTAACAACTCCCTTTGGCTTTCCGGTTGTACCTGAGGTATAAAGAATATAAAGAGGATCATTCGCGCTTACTTCTATGGGGTCAGCTAATGGAACGTCTTTAATTGCATCGTACCAATCTATGTCTTGATTAATATCAAGTTCTGCCTTTAAAGTTTCACGTTGAAATATTATACATTTATTTACTTTATGTTTAGCTATTTCAATAGCTTTATTTAAGAGTGGTTTGTATTCAATTATTCTATTAGGCTCGTGGCCACAAGAAGCTGAAATTATCACTTTTGGTTTACAATCGTCGATACGAATAGCCAACTCATTTGATGCAAACCCACCAAAAACAACTGAATGAACTGCTCCAATTCGAGCACATGCTAACATTGAAACTATTGCTTCAGGTATCATCGGCATATAAATAATTACACGGTCACCTTTTTGAACACCTTGCTTCAAAAGCGCGCCCGCAAATTGTGATACCTGATATTGCAACTCTAAGTATGATATTTTTCTTTTTACATTTGTTATTGGACTATCATAAATTATAGCGTCTTGTTCACCTTTACCAGCAATAACATGTCTATCTATGGCATTATAACTTGTATTCAATGTGGCTTCTGGGAACCATCTGTAGAAAGGTGCCTTTTTATCATCTAAAATTTTACTTGGTTTTGTGTTCCAATCAATATCCTTACTTAAATTTTTCCAAAAATTAATTGGATTTTTCTTCCAACTTTCATAAATATTTTTATATTTTGCCAATTATTTCTCCCTAAAATAACTAGTTAATTATTAGTTCTAGATTTCCTATAATTATGCATTCTTATTAATTGTGCTGATGCTTTGTTAATTGTAGTTGACGCTGCAAAAGGAATTGAGGTGCCAGGACCAAATATAGCAGAAACTCCAGCTTCATATAAAAAGTTATAATCTTGTGCAGGTATTACGCCTCCGCATACAACAAGAATGTCATCTGCTTGCCTTTTCTTAAGCTCATCTATTAATTCAGGTATTAACGTTTTGTGACCTGCTGCAAGAGAAGATACCCCGATAACATGCACACCTAAGTTTATAGCCATTTCGACTGCCTCTGTTGGTGTTTGAAACAGGGTGCCAATTTCAACATTAAAGCCAATATCTGTGAATGCTGAAGCAATGACTTTGGCCCCTCTATCGTGACCATCTTGGCCTAACTTAGCCATAAAGATTTTAGGGCTTTCTCCAGCGATATTTTTGAAATTATCAAGGGCTTTATCAACTTCTATAAAATCATTTTTATTAGTATATGAGTTTTTATAAACATTTTTTACTATTTCTTGTTTAACACCATAACGACCATAAACTTCTTCCAAGGCATATGACACTTCTCCAACAGTGGCTCTTGCTCGCATTGCAATTATAGTAAGGTCAAGCAAATTTCCTGAATTCTCTTTCGCAGCTTTTTTTAAATTATTAAGAGCATGATAAACCTGATCAGAATCTCTTAGGCTTTTTATTTTCTTCAGCTCTTTTATCTGTTCATCACGTACAGCATTGTTATCTATATCAAGAACGTCAATAGGATCTTGTTGTTCAGATTTAAATTTATTAACACCAACTATAACCTGCTCACCAGAATCTATTTTTGCTTGTCGCTTTGTAGCTGAAGTTTCAATTTCAGACTTTGGAAACCCTTCAATAACCGCTACTGTCATTCCTCCCATTTCTTCAATTTTTTCAATCAATTCATTTGCTTTTTCTATTAACTCTTTTGTAAGATTTTCAACAAAATAACTTCCAGCAAGTGGGTCAACAGTATCAGCAATACCAGTCTCATTTTGAAGAATTAATTGTGTATTTCTTGCTATTTTAGCTGAAAAATCTGTAGGCAATCCAATAGCCTCATCAAATGAATTTGTGTGAAGTGACTGTGTCCCACCTAAAGTGGCAGCTAAAGCTTCAATAGTTGTTCTAATTATATTATTATATGGATCTTGCTCTTGAAGACTTGCACCAGAAGTTTGGCAATGTGTTCTTAACATTTGTGATTTTGGATCTTTACAATTAAAAAGTTTTTTTGTCCACTCTGACCATAAATAGCGCGCAGCTCTAAGTTTTGCTGCTTCCATAAAAAAATTCATGCCAATAGCAAAGAAAAAAGATAATCTTGGTGCGAAGTCGTCAACTAATAAACCTGTCTTAGTAGCAGCTCTAATATATTCTATACCATCAGCAATTGTAAAAGCTAATTCTTGAACAAGCGAAGCGCCAGCTTCTTGCATATGATAACCTGAAATAGATATAGAGTTAAACTTAGGCATTTTCTTAGATGTATAATTAATAATATCAGAAACGATTTTCATTGAAGGTTCTGGAGGGTAAATGTAAGTATTCCTGACCATGAACTCTTTTAAAATATCATTTTGTATAGTTCCACTTAACTCTGAAACATCAACACCCTGTTCTTCTGCTGCCACAATATATCCAGCCAACACTGGAAGAACAGCTCCATTCATTGTCATTGAAACTGACATTTTATCTAGAGGGATTCCCTCAAATAAGATTTTCATATCTTCAACACTATCAATTGCAACACCAGCTTTACCTACATCACCATGAACCCTTTCGTGGTCTGAATCATAACCTCTATGAGTTGCTAGATCAAAAGCAACGGATAATCCTTTTTGACCAGAAGCCAAATTTTTTTTATAAAATTGATTTGATTCTTTTGCAGTTGAAAAGCCTGCATACTGTCTAATAGTCCAAGGCCGTCCAGTGTACATTGTAGCCTTCGGTCCTCTTAAAAAAGGTTCTGCTCCAGGGTATGAATTAAGATGCTGTATATTCTTTATATCTTCTGAAGTGTATAGTGGCTTAATATTTATACCCTCTGGAGTTTCAATAAAAATTCCATCAATATCTTTCTTTTTGAGCTCTTTAAGAGCATTTCTTTTCCAATTTTGTAAATTAGAATTTTCATCAGTCATTTGGACCTCATAAATTTAATTTTGCTTTATTTTTCAAAATTCAATTCCATTATTGTTTCGTCTACCGATACTGTGTCACCTTCTCTAAAGTTTATTTTGTTAATTATACATTTTTTTTCAGCCAACAAAGTGTTTTCCATTTTCATGGCTTCAACTACACACAGAGCTTGGCCTTCTTCAATAGTATCACCTTCTTTAACCAATACCTTGATTAGCTTACCAGGCATGGGGCATAAAAGCAGATTTGACTTATCTATAATTTTTATTGGTTTCATATACTTATGATAATCAGCCACATGTTTTGGTAAAATAAGCGCAGATAACGTAATTCCTCTATAACTCAATTCTAGATTTGGAACAGTATTATTAATTCTACATTGAATTAATTCTGGCATGGATGTTTTATTTGTATCAAATAGCTTTATATTAGCGGCAACTAATTTAGTGACATAATTTTTTTGAAGGTTTACCTCGATATAATCATTAATTATGCCTGGTACATTCTTCAATGGTAATGGCTTGATGTAAATTTCATGGTTAGATATTAAGGATTTTTTTATTTTAAATTGAAAATTTATTGTTTCCGAAGCTATGTTTTTATTCTTTATTTGTACTTCCCATTCTTCTGAAACACCATTATCAATTAAAAAATCTTTAGATAATTCGCTTAAGTAATAAGCTAAGAACAATGTTGATAATATCCATTCCTCGTTTTTATCTGGCACTCGGCCATTATACCCTTTAGGATACTCGTCTTCAATAAATGATGTAGTTAAATCACCAGACTTAAATCTTTTACTTCCTAAAATAGATGATAAAAAGGGTATATTATGATCAATGCCCTCCAATAAAAAATTATCTAATGCCGTTTCCATCCTCTTAATAGAAATTTCTCTTGTCTTACCCCAAGAACAAAGCTTAGCTATCATAGGATCGTAAAACATAGAAACTTCATCACCTTCACGGACGCCAGTATCATTCCTTGTGATTGAACCATCATCATGTGTTTTTTCTTGAGGGGGATGATATTTAGTTAACCTTCCAATTGAAGGTAAAAAGTTTTTATAAGGATTTTCAGCATATATTCTACTTTCAATAGCAGATCCATTTAGAACGATTTTATCTTGAGTAAGTTTTAATTTTTCTCCATATGCTATACAGATCATTTGCTCTACTAAATCTACACCTGTAATTAATTCAGTTACAGGGTGCTCGACTTGTAACCTGGTATTCATTTCTAGAAAGTAAAAATTTTTGTTTTTATCAACTATGAATTCAACTGTGCCTGCACTAGAATAGCCTACTTTCTCAGCTAATCGCACTGCTTGATTACCCATTTTTTTTCTAGTTACTTCATCTAAAAATGGAGATGGTGCTTCTTCAATAACTTTTTGATTTCTTCTTTGTATAGAACATTCTCTTTCACCCAAATAGATTGTGTTTCCATGTTTATCAGCCAAAACTTGAATTTCGATATGTCTTGGCTCTATTATGAATTTTTCAATAAAAATACGTTCGTCACCAAAACTATTAATTGCTTCACTAGTGGCTCTTTCAAATCCATCAGCAACTTCATCCCTTGAAAAAGCAATTCTCATTCCCTTACCACCACCACCAGCACTTGCCTTAATCATAACTGGATAACCTATTTCATCAGCTATTTGGACTGCTTTTTCTTTATTTTGAATTACTCCTATATAACCAGGTACAGTATTAATTTCAGCTGCTTTAGCTATTTTTTTTGACTCTATTTTATCTCCCATCGAAGCAATAGCTTTTTTGGAAGGACCAATAAAAACAATATCTGCTTTATCTAATGCTTCTGCAAAATTAGCATTTTCAGATAAGAAACCGTATCCAGGATGTAACGCATCACATTTTTTATCTTTACATGCCTTTATTATTAGCTCAGTTTTTAAATAACTCTCTGAAGCTGGAGATTTTCCAAGATAAACTGATTCATCAGCCATACGTACATGTTCAGCATATCTATCTGCATCTGAATAAACTGCGACAGTTTTGATGTTCATTTTTTTTGCAGTTTTTATTACTCTACAAGCTATTTCTCCACGATTGGCAATTAAGATTTTTTTAAACATCGTAAACTTCTTTGACTGTTAAAGGGGTATATTACCAAATTTTTTCTTTGGATTACTTTGAGTTTTGTTCTTCAACTTTGAAAAAGCCTGAATTAATCTGAAACGTGAATTACTTGGAATAATAACGTCATCTAAAAATCCTCTTTCAGCTGCTATGAAGGGGTTTGCAAACCTTTCCTCATAATCGAGAGTTCTTTTTTCTATTTTTTGAGGATCATCTAATTCATTTCTGAACAATATCTCAACAGCACCTTTTGCACCCATAACTGCTATTTCTGCAGTAGGCCACGCATAATTTGCGTCTCCCCTGAGATGCTTAGAACTCATAACGTCATAAGCTCCACCATATGCCTTTCTAGTAATAAGCGTTACCTTTGGAGTGGTTGCCTCTGCATACGCAAACAAAAGCTTTGCTCCATGCTTAATAATTCCTCCATATTCTTGCGTTGTTCCTGGCATGAACCCGGGTACGTCTACTAACGTTAAAATAGGTATGTTAAAAGCATCACAAAACCTTACAAATCTAGCTGCTTTTCTACTCGAATCTATATCAAGACAGCCTGCTAAGACCATTGGTTGATTAGCAACCACTCCAATAGTCTGACCATCTAACCTAATAAAACCTATTAGAATGTTTTTGGCATAATTTTCTTGTATTTCAAAAAAATCATATTGATCTGCAATTGATAAAATAAGTTCTTTCATATCATATGGTAAATTAGGATTTTCTGGAATTATCGTATCAAGAGCAAGTGAAATTCTTTTTTTGGAATCTTCTGTTTCTCTATTTGGAACTGGTTCTGCATTGTTGGAAGGAATATAAGTAATAAACTTACGAAGAACTGTTAAAGCCTCAACATCATTATTAAATGCAGCATCTGCCACTGAAGAAATTGTCGTATGAGTTTCTGCGCCTCCAAGTTCTTCCGCAGTAACTTCTTCAGAAGTTACAGTTTTCACAACATCCGGCCCGGTAACAAACATGTAACTTGTACCTTTAACCATAAACGTGAAATCTGTCATTGCAGGAGAATAGACAGCTCCACCAGCACACGGTCCCATAATCATAGAAATTTGTGGTATCACTCCTGACGCCAAAGCATTTTGCAAAAACACGTCAGCATATCCACCTAGAGATTCAACTCCTTCTTGAATTCTAGCACCTCCACTATCATTTAGACCAACTATTGGCGCTCTGTTTTGAATGGCTAATTTCATTATTTTAACTATTTTTTTTGCATGGTCTGAAGATAAGGAACCACCAAAAACTGTAAAATCTTGGGCATAAACGTAAATTAACCTACCATTTACTTTACCTGAACCTGTTATTACACCGTCACCTGGAATTGTCTTTCCATCCATACCAAAGTCTCTAATACGGTGAACAACAAACATATCTGTTTCTTCAAAAGAACCCTCATCCAAGAGTGTTATTATTCTCTCTCTTGCTGTAAGTTTTCCTGAAGAATGCTGTTTGTCGATTCGCTTTTCACCCCCACCTAAGCGAGCTTGATCCCTTCTAGACTGCAGTTCCAAAATAATTTCTCTGCTTGATTTTTTAATAACTTAGTCCCCCAAAGTGCATAAAATATATATTTATCAAAAATTAAGAAAATTAACTAGTAATAAACATTATTATGTTAGCATTTAATAAATGAAATGAATGACTAAAAAAAGCTAGTTTGATTATAATTTTAGTATTTTATGCTATTCAGAGCTTTTTTGGGTAATATTTAGAAAGTAAGTAAGAAATTAATACATTTTACGAATATTTTTAGGAGAGTTTATGAAAGGAATATTATCAGAAATAGGAAGACTTAACCACATTGCTATCGCAGTACCTAATATACAAAAAGCTTCCTCTATTTGGGAAAATGCCTTAGGCGCAAACATTAGCTCAACTCAATCATTACCTGAACACGGCGTTAAAATAGTATTCATCGAATCTCCTAATACAAAAGTTGAATTACTAGAACCTTTAAATAAACAGAGCCCTATTAGTAAATTTCTTGAAAGAAACCCAAATGGTGGAATGCATCATATGTGTTATGAAGTGTCAAACTTAGAAAATGCAATAGAAAAACTTATAGCCGCTGGAGTAAAGATTTTAGGTGACGGTATTCCTAAAATTGGCGCTCATGGGAACCCCGTCATATTCCTTAATCCTGGTGACTTCTCAGGAACATTAATTGAATTAGAGGAAATTAAATCAAATTAAATATTTTGCTGATATTGAACAGGAGAACCACATTTTTTACAAATTAAATTTGGTTTCCTTCTGTGTACCTTTTGTTTCCAACAATGGTTGGCACAAAACCTAATCCACTTATAATCTGAAAACTCAAGAGTATGACAACGTTTTGCTGAACACCCTAATTTACTAGCCATTGCTTTCCAAACTTTATCATGTCCATGCATAGGACCAACTAGAGCATGGGCAATTTCGTGAAGTATAGTATCTTGAATATCTTCTTTAGATGATTTGTTTATAAAATTTCTTGAGAATGATATTTTTTTTTCATTAAAATGACAGGCACCAGCTCTAACTTTTGCAAAATCAAGCTCAACATTCCAATCAAAAAGGTTGTTTTTATCCATTTCAGATCTTGCTAAAATTAGAAATTCTTTAAAGTCTTGCGTATTCTCAACAATTGACTTTTTTTTCTTTGTTTGAGGTCTAATCACAGATCCATTTAATAATTTTTTTATTTTTAGAAAATGTTTTATCATATTATCTTTTAAGCAATGTATAAGTTGATATTAGTATATAAATTTTGAATTAAAGGAACTAAAAAAATTGCTTGAATTGAAAAATATATCTTTAAAATGGACCTCCCCTAAAGAGCATGAATTTATCAAGAATTTAAATCTAAAAGTCGAAAAAGGAAAAATTTTAACTATTTTTGGTGTGAGTGGAATTGGAAAGTCTTCGTTAATAAACGTGATTTCAGGAATTTTTGAAGATAATTTGTCATTTAAAGGTGATATTGTTCTTAATAATAAAAGATTAAACGAAACAGCTGCTGAAAACAGAAGAATAGGGCTTTTGCTCCAAGAAGGAGTTTTATTTCCTCATTTAACAGTAAAACAAAATCTTCTTTTTGGCATGAATAAAAATCTTAAAAATGAAGAAAAATCATTGTTGATTAAAAATCATTTACAAAAATCAAATATGGATGGATTTCAAGAAAGGTATCCCAACACTCTATCAGGTGGGCAAAAAGCAAGAATTGCTTGTCTTCGGGCCATATTATCAGAGCCTATTGCTTTATTATTAGATGAACCTTTTTCATCTTTAGACCCAGACCAAAGAAATAGCTTTAGATTATTTGTAATCAAGCAAGTTAAAGATAGAAATATTCCATGTATACTTGTAACACATGATGAGAGTGATAAGGCTATTAGCGATTATAAACCTTTGGATTTGAGTTCGTTTCATAGATAAAGATTTTAAATAATATTTCTTTTCTAAAATAATTTTATTTGTTACTTATTATTATTTTAAACTAAAAGGTGTGTAATGAATTCTTCTTTAAATGCTTCAAAAATTATTATTGATGAAGACGTTAAATCTGAAATCTCTGAAGACGAGGCTGAAAAAGCCGTCAAAATATTAATTGAGTACATTGGCGAAGATCCCAATAGAGAAGGTTTATTAGAAACACCTAAAAGGGTAATTAAATCTTTTAAAGAATTTTATGCTGGTTACGATCAAAACCCACAAGAGTTATTGTCTAAAACCTTTGAAGATATCGAAGGTTATAATGATATTGTATTATTAAAAAATATAAACTTTGAAAGCCACTGTGAGCATCACATGGTTCCTATTATTGGAAGAGCCAGCATTGGTTATTATCCTGATAAAAGAGTAGTGGGAATATCTAAATTGGCAAGAGTTTTAGACGCTTTTGCTAAGAGATTGCAAACACAAGAAACGATGACAGCACAGATAGTTGATTGTATTGATAAAGCTTTAAAACCAAAAGGTACTGCTATTTTTATTGACGCAGAGCATCACTGTATGAGCACAAGAGGCGTATCGAAAAATGATGTAACCATGACCACTAACCAATTTAGCGGTTGTTTTTTAGAGAATGTGAATTTACAAGATAGATTTTTGAACATGATCAAATAATTATTACATATTTTTACAATTAGTTTGAAGTAACAATTTTATGAAATTTGCACCAATAATTTATCTAATAGGTATGCTTTTATGCATATTATCGTTGTTTATGTTAATTCCTGCATTGGTAGATTGGTTTTATGGAAGCAGAGATTGGCCAGCTTTTATAGCTTCATCTCTTACAACTTTAATTGTTGGAGGGGCTTTGTTTCTTTCTGCTAGAGGCAGTGCTACGGAACATTTAGAATTAAGACAAGCTTTTTTATTAACCAACAGTGCATGGATATCCATTGCTTTATTTGGTTCATTACCGTTTTTATTTTCAGATATTAATATGAGTATTACTGATGCCATTTTTGAATCAACATCTGGTATTACAACAACTGGTGCAACGGTAATTGATACATTAGATTCAACTTCTCATGGAATTTTAATTTGGCGTGCACTGCTTCAATGGTTAGGTGGAGTTGGTATTATTGTAATGGCACTTGCAATTTTACCAATGTTATCAATAGGAGGCATGCAACTTTTTAAAACCGAATCATACGAAACACCTGACAAGGTTGTTCCAAAGGCAGCAAGTTTTGCAGCAGGAATAAGTATAGTTTATATAACATTGACTACCGCTTGGGCGTTTATGTTATGGGGTGCGGGAATGCCAATTTTTGATTCAGTTGCCCATGCTATGACAACTCTTGCAACTGGAGGTTATTCCACAAAGTCATTATCTTTAGCTGCATTTAATTCTTCTACTATTGAGATCATTATAATTTTTGGAATGATTGTAGGCTCTTTACCTTTTGTTCACTATTTATCTATAACAAAAAATGGTTGGCGAAATTTAATTAAAGATGATCAGGTTAGGTGGTTTTTTATTCTGATAATATCAGCAGTTCTGATTATCACTATTTATCTCAATCTTAACAATATCCCTTATCTTGATGCGCTGAGATTAGCTTCTTTTAATGTGATTTCAATTATTAGTGGAACTGGTTTTGGCACATCTGACTTTAATAATTGGGGTGGTTTTCCTACAACTTTACTCTTGATACTCATGTTTGTTGGAGGTTGTGCAGGTTCAACAACTTGTGGACTTAGAATGGCCAGAATTCAAGTTTTAGTTGCAAATGCAAAAGCACAAATATCTAAACTCATAAGACCTCACGCAGTGGTAGTTTCTTATTACAACCAGAAACCAATACCTGAGAACGTAGCTGAATCTGTTATGGGTTTCTTTTTTCTTTATATAATTTCCTTTGCAATTCTTGCTTGTTTGTTAGGAGGATTAGGTTTAGATCTAATAACATCTATATCTGGAGCCGCTTCAGCGATTGGTAACGTTGGTCCTGGATTAGGTGATATTATAGGTCCATCAGGCTCTTATAAATCAATTCCAGACATTGGAAAACTATTTTTGTGCGCTGGCATGATTTTAGGAAGATTAGAAATATTTGCTATATTAGTGATGTTTTCTCCATTATTTTGGAAAAATTAAAATCCAGTTATCACACATAATTAAAAGATCTTTCCATTTTACAAAACTCACATATTACTTTGATGTTTCCTTTTTCGTCTGCAATCTCATTTAATTCATCTTTATTTAAATTTTTTATAGCTAACTCTACTTTCTCTTTTGAACATCTACATTTATCTTGAATAACTATTTCATCATATACAGTTACACCAACTTCATTAAATAATCTAAAAAGAATATCCCTAGATGTTAAGGAAACAGATAAGCACTCTTCTTTTTTTAAAGTTGACAAAAAATTTAATGAATTTTCCCAAACTTCTTTATTTTCTTCTTCATCCATATCTGTTTTATTAGGCAATTTTTGAAGCATTATTAACCCAGACGGAAATAATTTTTCTTTAGACGAACACTCAGAATCATAATTGTTAAAAACAACAAATTTAGTTTCCAGTTGTTCTGAATTATTAAAATATAACTCTGCAGACTTAGAAATACTTTTATCTTCAAGAGCAACAATCCCTTGATACCTTTTAGAGTATTTACCTTGATCCAATGTGAAGGTTATATGACCAGAAACCATTAATGAAATTAAGTCTTTATCTTGAATTGTCAAATCTGTGTTGAAACCGACGTATCCTCGGAGAAATCCATTGTTTGTTACATCAGAAAATAAAGTATGAACTTTCCCAGTACCTTTAGCTTGAATAGTAAATACACCATCATGCTTCATTCTAGAACCTAAACACGCAGTTATAGTTAAAGTATCCGCAAGTAGACTCTCGATATTTTGGGGATACTTATGACGTTTGATAATATCTGATACTGCTGTTCCAAGTCTTACGATGCTGCCTCTAACTCTATTACCGCCTAATTGAAATGGAATTATGTGATTATCAAGTTTCATGTGATTTTGACTATAATAAAATTAATTTGAATTCAAACAGAAATGCATAATCGCTTTTTGTGCATGCAATCTATTTTCTGCCTCATCAAAAACAACAGATTGTTTTCCTTCAAGAACCTCAGAACTAACTTCTTTGTCACGATAAGCAGGCAAACAGTGCATAAAAATTGCATTGTCTTTTGCCTGTCTCATAATATTTTTATTGACTTGAAATGGTAAATATATTTCTTCAGAAACAGATCCTTCATCTCCCATAGACTGCCAAGTATCAGTAATAACACAATCAGCTCCTTCAGAAACTTGAAGTGGGTTATGATTGATTTTAATTTTTTTATTTATTTTATTGGCCCAGGAAATAGTATTTAAATTAGGTATAATTCCTTTGGGACAACCTATATTTAGTTCAAAGTCTAGTATAACAGATGCTTCAATCCAACTTTGTAAAACGTTATTACAATCACCAAACCAAGCAATTTTTTTATTTTTAAGGTCACCCAAATGTTCTTTAATTGTAACTAAATCAGCAACAACCTGACATGGATGGCTGAAATCAGTCAAAGCATTAATAACTGGAAGATTTGAAACTTTGGAAAATTTCTTTATCTGATCATGCCCAAAACATCTAATTACAACCATATCAGCATATCTCTCCAGAACTCTGGCTGTGTCTTCAATAGTCTCTCTTTCACCCAATTGCATTTCTTTTTCATTGAGTAAATAAGTCATTCCACCAAGCTGGTTTATACCAACTTCGAAAGAAATTCGAGTTCTAAGCGAAGGTTTTTCAAAAATCAATACAACGTGCTTATCTGTCATAAATTTTGAATGCTCTTGATTTTTCCATTTTATGGATAATGAAATTATATCTAATAATTGATCTTTTGATAGATCTTTTAAATCTATGAAATTAGGCATATTTTATTTTTTCTTAATCTCGAGAATTACTTGATTAAGCAACTCAAAAGCCATATTAATCTCTTCTTTTGAGGTGTTTAAAGGAGGTAACAATCTAATAGTATTTTCAGCAGCTCCTACTAATAAAAGACCTTTTTCTCTAGCAATGTTTCCAAAATCTGCTGCTGTATAGTTTTCGTTTAACTCGAAACCTCTTAACATTCCAGAACCTTTTTTTCTAACAATTACAGAAAAATTATTCTTATCATTTAAAATCAATTCATCCATTTTATTATCAAAATACCTAATGGTATCTCTTAAAGATTGTAAAAAACCGTCTTCTAATAAAAGATCAAGAACAGCGTTGGCTGATCGCATGGCTAATGGATTACCTCCAAATGTACTTCCATGAGTTCCGGGAACCATGGCGTCTCCTACTTCAGCTTTTGCCATTACAGCACCAACAGGAAAACCACCGCCAAGTCCTTTAGCTAGAGCAATTATATCTGGTTCAATTTCTTCTTGTTGATAGGCAAATAATGTTCCTGATCTACCCATACCTATTTGCACCTCATCTGAAATTAATAAAGATCCATTTTCTAAAGCTATATCCTTTAATAATTTAAGATAACCGTCGGGAGCTTTCCTAGCTCCTCCTTCACCTTGGACAGGTTCAACTAAAATAGCTGCAACATGCCTACCTATAAGTTTTTTTAAACTTTCTATATTACCCCATTCTACATGAGTAAATCCTTGAGCAGATGGCCCAAAGCCTTCTCTAAATAAAGGTCTATCGTTAGCAGCTAACATAGCAAGAGTTCTTCCATGAAAAGCACCTGTTGCGCATAAAATCTCAGTTCTGTCTTTTTCACCATTTGCCCACGCATACCTTCTTGCAACTTTAACAGCACCTTCAGTAGCCTCCGCACCAGAATTACAGAAAAAAACCCTTTCAGCACATGAGTTAGCAACAAGTTTTTCTGCCACCACCTCTTGTTCTGGAATTCTGTATAAATTTGAAGTGTGCCAAAGCTTATTTGCTTGCTCTGTAAGAGCTTCAACCAACTTTGGATGACAATGCCCAAAAGCATTCACAGCTATGCCACTAGCATAGTCTAAAAATCTATTGCCATCTTCAGAAAACAGAAAACTGCCTTTACCATGTGTAAAAGCGATATCTATTCTTCCATAGGTTGTCATGATTGACGGGCTTATAGCCATTACAAACTCATTCTTATTAATTATAAAAAACTAATATACCAAGAAGATTATAAAAAGAAAAAGAAATAAATTTGTAAATTGATTTATATAAAATGTTTTGCCAATTTTAAGCCTTGAGCCTGATAATTACTATTTCCCCCGGCTTCACCATATAAATGATTAGGTACGCTTGCCATTGGTTCATAAACCAATCTACAAACTGTTTGATCTTGCTCGATTAAGAACGGAACATCATGAGACCTAACTTCTAACACAGCCCTAGTTTCAGAAGCTCCTAATTCGTTTAAACCAAAACCGGGATCAAAAAAACCTGCATAATGAGCTCTAAACTCTCCAACTTTAGTATCATATGCTCTCATTTCAGCTGCATAGTTAGAGGGTACAGATACATATTCCTTGCTTGCCAAAATATAAAAAGCATCTGGACTTAAAATTAGAGAACCTACATTTTTATCATTTTTAGAAGAGTAAGATTGTGAAATTAAGTCCTCTGTTGTTATTTTTTCCCAAAAGAGTTCTTTTTTGTAAAAGTTAGGTTTGTCAATATCAATAAGCATAGAATGTTTTCTAGCTTTGTAACCTATTAGACCGTTTTTACCTATCAAGTCTACTGAAAGAGGAACACCATTTTTAATTTTATCAGGTAGATTTTCGTCATCTTGACTTCTTACTAAACCTACATGTTCTTGTAAAATTTCCATTTCCTTATCACTAGTAATTGACACACCTCTCCTTAATCTAAGCTGATTCAGTCTAGATCCTGTTCTTACTAAAACTGAAAAGGTTCTAGGAGAAATTTCGGCGTAAAGAGGCCCTTGGTATCCAGAAGGAACATCCTCAAACTCTTGAGCGCCATCTACTATTAATCTTGTAAAAACGTCTAGTCTACCTGTCGAACTTTTAGGATTGGCAATTCCTGACAAATCATTTGGTAAAGATAATTCTTCTAAAAGTTTTACTATATAAACGCAACCACATTCAAGCACTGCTCCGTCCATAAGGCTAAACTCGTGCATAGCAAGTGTTTTTAATCTATTAGAGACTTTATTGCCTTTACCTGGAAGAAATGAAGCGGGAACCCTCCATGCTTTAATACCTAGCCTTAGATCAATAGAAGCTGGTTGTATAATTTCTTTATCAATTTCTTGCTCGCTATAAATAGTATTGTTATTAATTAAACTGAATATTTCTTGGCTTGATAAAACACCATTTTCTTTTTTTTCTTTGTTCATTTTAGATTTTCCACAAAAGTAATTAACACTCTAAGATCTAAGTCTGTAACCCGACTTTAAAATATACCATCCAAAAGATCCAAGAATTACATTACAAACAAATAATATCAAACTTCCTGTTATTGGAGATGCGTCACTTATTCCTAAAAAGCTAAATCTCAGACCATCAATGGCATAAAAAATTGGATTACAATAAGCTACAATTTTAAGTGATTCTGGAAGCCTTTCTATCGAATAAAAAGTACCTGACAAAAAGGCTAGGGGCTGAATAATAAAATTAGATATAATTGCTAATTGATCAAATTTTTGAGCCCAAATACCTGCCATCATACCTATAGTTGCTAGAGCAAAAGCTCCTTGAAACAAAAACAATAACATCCAGAAAAAATGATTTGGGAAATTTAAAATGCCTAGGGCCCAAAGCAAACAAAACGATGCAGTAAAAACACACAGACCCCTGGTAACTCCAGCTAAAGTATGTGCAATTAAAATTTCTATTGGTCCTAATGGTGACATTAAAAGATCTACAATTGAGCCTTGAACTTTAGCCGTCATAAAAGCAGATGAAACGTTAGCAAATGAATTTTGTAAAACACTCATCATTATTAAACCGGGGACTAGAAATGTTATAAAAGGAATGCCAATAAAACCGGCATTCCTGTCAATAGCAATTGAAAAAACTACTACAAAAAGTAAAGTTGTTATCATAGGAGCTGTGATAGTTTGCAAAAATACGTTAGTGAATCTTTTAACTTCCTTTAAATAAAGAGTATATAAACCAGTCCAATTTACAGCTCCAATATCTCTTCTAACGCCTAAATTTAAATTTTTATTAATCACATTTTTACTCAAAAAATTAAAATGTTCACATTGCTTTTATAATGAATATATACTTGTATATAATTAGGATGAATAAACTTCAATGAACAATTTATGAATACAGAAGAAAAAATAATTAAAAGACTGAGAAACTCAGCTATGTCCTATTTGGCTCGTTATGAAGTTTCAGAATTCCAATTCAAAAATACTATGAAAAGAAAATTATCTTACTTTGAAAACAACTTAAATGAATTAGAAAAAGATAAATTAATTAACCAAATTAAATCAGAAATGGTTTCATCCTGTTTCATAGATGATAATAGATACGCCGAAACAAAAATCCGTTCGATAAGAAGACAAGGTGGATCACAAAGGTTAATTTTTGCAAAATTAAATGAAAAAGGTATTTCAAAGGATGTTATTCAATCTGCCCTTAACATTGTAGATGAAGGTTATGAAAATCCAGAAATAATAGCTGCAGTTAATTTTATAAAGAAAAAAAAAATAGGTGTGTTTTATAAAAATAAAAAAACAAATGATGAAATAGATAATCATAATTTAAAAGATAAATGGTATGGTGCTCTGGCTAGAAGAGGGTTTTCTCTAGAAATAGTAAAAAAAGTTCTTGATATTAAAGATATTAATAACGCTGATTTAATTTTAGAAGGTAATGTGAAATAACAGAAGTAATTAGGAGTTAAAATAATGAAAAATGACAATATTTTTAAACCAGCATCAAATATTGTTGATAATTGCCATGCAGATAAAGCAACTTATGATCAGATGTATAAAGAATCTATTACCTACCCTGATATATTTTGGGATAATCATGGAAAAAGAATTGATTGGATTAAACCGTATACTAAAGTAAGTAACGTATCATATAAAAAAGATGACGTTTATATAAAATGGTATGAGGATGGAACTCTTAACGCCAGCTTCAATTGCCTAGATAGACATCTAAAGACTAAAGGAGACGCAACCGCAATTATTTGGGAAGGAGATGATCCAACAGAGTCTAAACACATCTCATATAAAGAACTTCATAAAGAAGTTTGTAAATTTTCAAACGTTCTCAAAAAAGCAGGTGCCCAAAAAGGTGACCGAATAACAATTTATATGCCTATGATACCCGAGGCAACAATTGCTATGTTAGCTTGTACAAGAATAGGGGCCATTCATTCAGTAGTTTTTGGTGGTTTTTCTCCTGAAGCATTAGCCGGAAGAATTGAAGATTGTAATTCAACAATTATTATTACTGCTGATGAAGGTGTTAGAGGTGGGAAAGCTATTCCTCTAAAATCAAATACAGATGAGGCTATTTCAAAAGCAAAAATGTGTAAGACTTCAATTGTAGTCAAAAGAACAGGAGCAAATGTTAATTGGATTAAGGGACAAGATCTTTGGTACCATGAAGAAATGGAAATGGCATCAGATGAATGCCCACCAACTGAAATGAATGCTGAAGACCCTATGTTTATATTATATACTTCTGGTTCGACAGGAAAACCTAAGGGTGTACTCCATACTACTGGTGGCTACATGGTCTACGCATCCATGACACATCATTATGTTTTTGATTATCAAGAAAATGAGATTTATTGGTGTACTGCAGACGTTGGTTGGGTTACGGGTCATTCATATATTGTTTATGGACCATTATCTAATGGAGCTACTACTTTAATGTTTGAAGGAGTACCAAACTATCCTTCTGTAAGCAGATTTTGGGAAATTGTTGACAAACACAAAGTGAATATATTCTACACTGCTCCTACTGCTATTAGAGCATTAATGGCCGAAGGAAACGAACCTGTAAATAAAACAAGTAGAGATAGCTTACGAATTTTGGGCAGTGTTGGAGAACCCATAAATCCAGAAGCCTGGAATTGGTATAATAATGTCGTTGGGAACGGGAAATGTCCAATAGTTGATACTTGGTGGCAAACTGAAACTGGCGGTATATTAATAACACCATTACCAGGTGCAACACCTACAAAACCAGGATCTGCTACTAAACCATTCTTTGGAATCCAGCCAATTTTAGTAGATGCAGAAAATAATGAATTAGATGGACCTGCAGAAGGTAATTTATGCATTAAAATGTCATGGCCTGGTCAAATGAGAACGGTATATGGTGATCATCAAAGGTTTATAGACACTTACTTTTCTACTTTTCCAGGACGTTATTTTTCAGGAGATGGTTGTAGGATAGATGAAGATGGATATTTTTGGATTACCGGTAGAGTTGATGATGTAATCAATGTTTCTGGTCATAGAATGGGTACTGCTGAAGTTGAGTCTGCGCTAGTTTCTCATCCTAAAGTTGCCGAAGCAGCTGTTGTGGGATATCCTCATGACATTAAAGGCCAAGGTATTTATGCATATGTGACTGTGAATATAGATGTTAAGACATCAGACGAATTATTGAATGAATTAAAAAAATGGGTAAGAAAGGAAATAGGTCCTATTGCAACTCCAGATTTAATTCAATTTGCTCCTGGCCTTCCAAAAACAAGATCAGGGAAAATAATGAGACGAATTCTAAGGAAAATTGCTGCAAATGAATATAATGAACTTGGAGATGTTTCAACATTAGCTGATCCTCTTGTGGTAGAAAACTTAGTTAAAAACAGAAAAAATAAATAATTTATTGTTAATTCTAAGTTAAATACCCCAAATTCTATTTGTAAACTCCGGATAGAACTCTGATACCATAGGAGCAATTTTGTCCCTTAAAGTTTTTAATCTAGTCGTATCAGGATTTAACATGTCTGATATATTTTCACTAATATCAAATTTAAATCCTGTTAACTCTTTTATATCTTGAATTGTCTGGTTCTGGTTTAATTTTAGTAAAGAGAATTTTTTGAGATCTTTATTAAATTTAAATAAAGCTCTATTGGTTATGAGGTATTTAGGGCCTCCAGGTCTGTAAATGTTTTCGTCTGACGCACCTGGAGCAGAAATAAAGTCTACTTGATCAACTAAAGTACGTGGAGAATGTTCTTCTCTAAATAATATTATTTGAGGTACTACAAAATACATTAGTGCAGAGCCAAAAGAACCAGGAAATCTTTTTTCTATTTTGGGGTATGTTCCAGTACCTACTAAATTAATATTAGCTTGTCCGTCTATTTGAACTCCACCAAGGAAAAAAGTATCGATCCTCCCTTGTGCTGCGCAATCAAAAAGCTCTCTGGCTCCATCTGTAAAATTATTATATTTATTAGAATGCAAAATAGTCACTCTTAATCTTTTGTTATTTAATTTTGCTTCTTCTTTTGCCAAAAGAGCGGCTGCTCCAGGAATAGGTGATGCAGCACCTACTGCCACATGTTTATCATTTACTAATAAATCAGCTAATTGACTTATTAAAAGTTCTTCCCTTTTGATATCTGAATGCACTTATTTTTCCCTAATACTAAATAAATAAAGATTGATTCATATAATCATCAAAACCTTGTTTAGTTTTTGCTGCTAAAGAATATTTTTTTATTTCTTTATTATCAGCAGGATATACGCCAGGAAGAGCGCATGGCCAGGCACCATTTTTAACTATAGATATACCATTAATATAAAGTCCCGGCAGACAAGTCGCCGCAGATAATTCATCTTCAAAAAAATCAGTATCTAAAATTTTTTCTACAGTAACAAATACCTTCTTTGAGGCATGAGCTAAAGTAGCAAGTTCTCTTCTTCTACCAATTTGTATATTTCCATTTCTATCAGCACATGATGCATGAAAAACTAAAATATCTAATTGAACTGCTGGAAGTAATAAAATAGGTTCATTTAGAACACCTGAGGATTTCATTGGATTCTCAATAATACACCAATCTTTTCGATGCTTTTGAATATCAGATCCAATAACACCTCTAAGTGGCATAAAAGGAACAGATTTTTCTGTAGCTTGAAGTTGAGCATGTAACGCTGGACAAGTTGAATCTTTAATTAAAATACTTCCATTTTCAACTGCTTCTGAAAATCTTGGTGCTAAACCAAATTCACCAAGTGTTACTGCTGCGGCTTCTATCTCTGAAACACAACCACTTCCAATCAACATATCTCCTTGAATAGTTGTCAAAGGAAGGCAATATAACTTTAAATCTTTTATACCTTTTTTTATTAATCTCTTTGTAAACTCCATTGGAACTCCAGAGTAATCGGCTGGTACTCCTAAAATACATCCATCTTTAACTTCATTTACAATTTCTTTGAGTGAGAGTTCATCAAATGATTTCATTAATTTTCTCCACATAAAAATTATTAAATTTTAATAACTACTTTTTTTTCCTGATTTATATTTTGAAATCGATTCTTTTAATATTTTTTCTTCTTCACAACCAAGGAAACATATACTTTCTAATTTTTTTAAATTTGCCTCTGCTTTCTTTATTTGTCCTAATGTAAGAAACATTTCACCCTGATATTCTAGAGCACCTTTATGCTTTGGTGAGATCTTTAATGCTTTTCTATAATTAGAAGCAGCTTTTTCCATATTACCCAATTTTCTATTTGAATAGCCTAAATAATTATAAATATCTGGATCATTTTTTGAGTTAATTTCTGCTTTTTTTAAACTCTTAATTGCAGCGTCAAAAGATTTTTTCTTTATCAATTTCATAGCATCATAATAATATGTAGATTTAGTTATGCTAGTTTTACTATCTGAACTGGAACCTGCTGCATAAGCAGGATAATTTAATAAACAAGTTATTATAATTAAAAACAACTTAAATTTATATTGAAAACAATTTTTTTTATATTGCAATTTTCATCTCCATTTATGAATATAATATACTAATAAGCTAAAGGTAGCCCATGAAATATTTATTAATGTTAACATTATCTCTATTTATTTTTAATAACAATAAGACTTTGAGTGATGTTATGCCAAATGATATATTTTCAGCAATAGAAGTTATTGAATTACAAATGACATCTCTTCAAACCAACTCTGGGATTAATAACGCAGGTATTTATCAATGCTGGCTTTTTGCACATCCAGAAAATAAGAAATATACTGGTCCTTTTTCAAATTTTACAAGAATGATTACAGACACATCATATAAAATTTTATTAAATTCCTTAAAATTCCAAACTAAATTACTTTCAAAAGATAAAAAAAATGTAAAATATTCAGTAATTGTGGACGCTTATGATAATAAACGTTACATATTAAATTGGAGTCTAGAAAAAGCTAAGGTTAATAAAAATTGCAAGAATTGTTGGATGACATCCGCGGTAACACAACCTCAGTTCATAGGACAACTAAATTAAAGAGGAAAACATGAAAACAGCCAAAGATTACCTTAAAGAAGCTAATGAAGTAGTTAAGAAAATTGATGTTAATGAAGCTATTGAAAAACATAAATCCAAGTCATCAGTTTTTATAGACGTTAGAGATAGTTCAGATATAAAAAAAACTGGTACTATTCTTGATGGATTAGAAATACCGAGAGGTCTGATTGAATTTGTAGCAGACGAAGCCACTCCACTTTATAACTCCGCACTAAAGAAAGATGCTGAAATTATATTAATTTGTGGGGTTGGTGGACAAGCAGCGTTAGCTGGGAAAACCCTTATAGAAATGGGATATCAAAATGTTCTCAATGTTGGGGGAATTCCAGAATGGGAAAAAAATGGTGGACCAATGAAGAAATAATTTTTAAATGGATAAAAATATTTCCAAAAAAACTGTAGGCATTTTAATGCCTGGAGATATGGGGCACGGTTGTGGCCAAGCATTTAAAGAAAACGGTTTCAATGTAGTTAGCTGTTTAAATCAAAGAAGTGAAAGAACAAAAAAACTTGCGTATACTGCTGGTATAAAAGACTTAAAAACAATTGACAATGTAATAAAATCATCTGATTTAATTTTATCTATTCTTCCTCCAGAGTCAGCTCTTAAGCAGGCTGAAGCTATTAATTCAAAAATTTTAAAGCTTAAAAAACAAATTACTTATGTAGATTGTAATGCAATATCACCAAAGACAGCAAAAAAAATAAGTGATACTATTTCATCACAATTTTGTAATTTTATTGATGCTGGTATTATCGGTCTAAATCCTATTGTTGAAAAAGGACAAACAAGGTTATATGTATCCGGCCCTAATACAGATCCAGTTAAAGTTCTCAATGGTAACGGCTTTATAATAAAAGATTTAGGGAGAGATATAGGAAAAGCATCTGCTATGAAAATGATATACGCAAGTGCTACTAAAGGAACCTTTGCTCTTCATGCAGCTGTTTTAACAACAGCCCATAAACTTGGGCTTTCAAATGAATATTTTGCTGAACTGGAATATAGTAAACCTGATATCTTGTCAGCTATGGAAAGAATGGTTCCACGAATTCCACTTGATGCCGCAAGATGGGAAGGAGAAATGCATGAAATTGCAAAGACTTTTTCTGACGCCGGTGTTACTTCAAAATTTCATGAAGGTTCTGCTGAAATCATGTCTTTAGCAAACAAAACACCAATTGCTGAAGAGACTAGAGAAACAGTTGATAAAAACCGTTCTTTGATACAGGCACTTGACATGTATGTAGAGGCTCTAAAAAAGTAACACTTCCTTCATATCTATATCTTTTAATTTGATTAACATGTATATTAATTCAATAACCTTTTAATTAAAGATTGTTGCAAAGAATGCGTGATAAAATTCTAAATTATGTTAGTCCTAATTACTTTTATGGATGGATCATTGTTGCAGTAGCTAACCTAGGTATTTTTTCAAGTGGCCCTGGACAGTCTCATACATTTAGTGTTTTTGTAGGCCCCATTGGAAAAGACTTAGATCTTTCAAGTACATCCATAGCCTCAGCTTACGGTTTAGCTACCTTAATTGCAGCATTTATGCTTCCATATATGGGTAAACTTATTGACAAATATGGGGCAAGAAAAACGCTTATAATTGTCAGTATTATACTAGGATTTTCATGTGTTTTTTTTGGCGCAGCTTCCAATTTTTTAATGTTAACTGTTGGTTTTGGTTTTCTTAGATTTTTTGGTCAGGGCTCGTTAATGCTAGGGTGTGCAAATCTTGTTTCTCAGTGGTTTGATAAAAAACGAGGATTTGCAATGAGCTTAATGGCTTTAGGGTTTGGGATATCAATGGCAATCCATCCCCCCTTATCTCAATTTCTTATCGATGAGTATGGATGGAAATTTGCTTGGGTCTTTTTGGGCGTATCAACATGGATAATTATGGTTCCTACCTTATATATTCTAGCATGGAATACTCCAGAAAGTGTTGGTCTTCTTCCAGATGGTGATAAGAGGGCAGAATCAATTAACGATAAAAATGAACCGATAGAAGGTTTGGATCTTACCCAAGCTCTTAAAGAAAAGTCTTTTTATATTTTATCGGCCATGTGGTTTGGGATGGCTATGCTAGTAACAACACTTCATTTTTATCAAGTTACTATTTTAACAAGCCAAGGAATATCTACAGATTTTGCAGCTAACCTATTTACTGTGTCAGCTATCGCCATGGTTTTATTCATGCCTGTTGTAGGAAAACTTTTTGATAATATTCCAACTAATTTCGTTCTTACAATTGGTCTAATAATAAATTGTATTTCGCTTTTAAGTATAACTTATGCAAATAACGAATATTATGCATTTTTTTACGCTATCTTTTTTGGTATCAATAATGCCATAAGTATGACTATGTTTGGCTATATCTGGCCAAGATATTTTGGTAGAAAACATCTAGGAAGCATACAAGGTACTGGTCAAATGATTGGTGTTATTGGCGCTTCACTTGGACCTTTACCCGTTGGCTTTGCAATTGACTATATCGGTGACTCTTTAGTTACAATTAGATATTTAGCTTTATATCCATTAATAATAAGTTTCTTAACAATTTTCTTTTTAAAGCCTCCTCCTTCTTTGACAAAAAAATAGACTAAACTTTTTTTATTTGGAAATTTGATTGATAAAATCTTTCATAAAACAATCTAACAACTTTAAAGCTATTACAGCAATGTTATTAGCTGTTTTGTGTGTAACAATAATGAGTGTTCAGGCAAAACTGGTAGGTATAGAATATCATGCAGCTCAGATAACTTTTGTTAGAGCCATAGTTGTATTAATATTTCTATTGCCACTAATCTATAAATTAGGTGGTTTAAATTTTCTTAAAACGAACAAACCAATTTTGCATTTTTTTAGAGGTCTTGCAGGCTTAACAGGAAACATAATGTTTTTTCTTGCTTTTCAGAGACTTCCAGTAGCAGATGTAACCGTTATTTCTCAAGCAGTCCCTATTTTTGCATCTATTTTAGCAATAATATTTTTAAAAGAAATTATAGGGTGGCGTAGGTGGTTAGCCATAATAGTTGGTTTCTTAGGTGTAATAATTGCTATAAATCCAACAGGACAGATTGCCGTTGCATCTATTTACGCGTTAGGTGGAACAATGATGTGGTCTGTAACTATCATTTTTTTAAGATTGCTTGGTTCTACAGAACATCCAGTTAAAACTGTGTTTTATTTTATGTTGGTAAGTTTTATAATTACATTTTTTTTCCAACCATTTTTATGGAAACAACCAACATTAGAAGTTATTTTTTTATTTGTGGGTATAGGGCTGGCAGCTTTTTTAACACAGTTATTAATGACATACGCTCTCCAAAAGGCACCTGCATCAATTGTAAGTCCATTCAATTATACTGGAATTATATGGGCAATAATTTTTGATTATTTGATATGGAACTCACACCCTGTTTTTACAACAATTCTAGGTGGAATTATCATTACCATTTCAGGAATATATATATTCAGAAGAGAGGCTAAATTAAAAAAAATTAGATAAAGTTATTTTTAAAATGTAATTTTACAACTAATTTAAAAATAATGAATCCTAAAATAGGCATGATAATCATCCCAATATTCAAAGGAATATATTCACCAGCAAATCCCAATAATATTCCGCCAACTGTTAATGAACCAAAAGATATACTTGACCACCAAGTTAAAACCCTAGCCCTGTATAAATCTTCTACTTCCATTTGAATAATAGTTTGAGTTCCAATACCAACAACTGTTGTACTAAAACCAACAATTATAAAAGCTAAAGCCATTAGATACATATCTGAGATACAACCAATTATTGAGCTCATTATTAATCCTAAAATTAACATTAAAACTAGTTTTGTCTCCATTTTTATATTGTTATTTTTTCTTAAACCTATCCAGATAGAAGCTGACAAAGCTCCTAATCCTGCTGTAGCTGTTATTAAAGATAAACCCAAGCTACCTTGATTTAATATTTCTCCAGCAATTGTAGGTTGTATTTCAAGCATTCCTCTTACAAAAAAAGCACTAATAAAAACTATAAATAGCCCCTTTACAATAATAGGTGTATTTAAGGCTACTTTTCCTCCTTCAATAAAACGTTTTAAAAACTTATCATTATTATCCGAAGATTTTTCTCGTTTTCGGAGAGGCATATACATTAGAACAGGGATTAAGGGTATATATGCCAATACGGCTATTAAAAAAGTGCTCTCCAAACTAAATAATGCTATACTGACTCCTGCAAAAGCTGGCCCAATTACTCTTGAACCGTTAAAAGATGCTGAGTTTAATCCCACCGCACTAGATATTAAATTTCTTGGAACAACAACAGATACAAATACTAGCCTTACTGGGTGGTAACAGGCGCTAAGTAAACCTTGGACAATTGATAAAAAAGCTAATGAAAATAATGTGTGAAGATCAAGAAATTGTAAAAACCATATAATCGCACCAACTAATAACATTAATATCTTTAGAATTATGCTGGCTGTTCTCATATTCCAGTTTTCGGCATAAACCGCAAACAATGGGCCAATTATTCCAGCTGGAGCCATCAAAGCTAAGGTAACAAAGCTTGTCCAAAAAGTTGACCCTGTAATTTCCCATGTTAGCCAGCCAACGCCTATTTTTTGAATCCATAAACCCAATAAGGCAAATGTATTACTAATAAAATATAATAAAAAAGCTTTGTTAGACAACGCATTCATTACTGTATAAAATTTTCAATTGCAGTATTAAATGATTTTGCGTCCTCACAATATGGTGCATGACCTACATTCAATAATTCTTTAATCTTTGCATGTGGTAATAATTTTTCTAACTCATATGATCGTTTTTTTGATACAACTATATCTTTAGATGCTTTGATAATCAGGCAATCTTGATTAAGATTAGATAGATGTTTTGTAGTATCTAAAGTTTGCATAGCCATCCCTCCACACATAATCGAGCTTTGAGTAATTTCTCCACTAATTGAAGATAAAAATTTAAAAACTTCTATATCTTTTAATTCCGGTAACATCTCTTTAATTCTTAAATCACCAAAATCACTGTCAGACATTTTAACTCGCTCTTGTAATCTCGAGTTGTAATTTTCCATTAAAGGTCTTCCTTTTGACCAGCCAAAGCCTTTGTGTGTACACGATAAAATAACTTTATTAATTAAGTCATGATTATTAGCAGAAAAAATTTGGGCTAACATTCCTCCCATTGAGTGTCCCAAAATATCACAGCTGGTAATTTTTATATTTAATAAAAATCTTCTTAATAGTTTTGCTATTGAGGTCATATCAATATCAGCATAGTCAGAACCACCAAATCCTGGAAAATCTATAGCTATGATTGATCTTTTATTTTGAAAATATTTAAATTGGTATGCCCAACTTTTACTATTTCCATTAAATCCATGTAATAATAGTAGTACTGGCTTGTCTTTTTCAGTTCTAAAACGATAAGATAATTTAAGATTAAGTGGTTCATCAAAATAGAAATCTAACTTAGGAATATCTTCAAGTAGGTTTTTGTAATTCACATTATAATTCCTTATTAACTTTTTTTAGTATAACTTAATCTGATATATATTAATTTAATATTTTGAATTTATTAACTTTTGTACAAATATTAACCGTTAATGATAAAAACTAGAAATTTGTCTTAAATGAACATTAAAAATAAAATCAAAGACTCCATTCAAGATATGGTGCAATGGCGTAAACACATTCATGAAAACCCAGAAACTGCGTTTAATGAAATAGACACATCAAATTTTATTTCTGAAAAATTAAAAGAGTTTGGAATTGAAGTCCATCAAGAAATTGGGAAAACTGGTGTCGTTGGTATTATTCAGGGTAAAAATACTGACTCTAATAAAACGGTTGGTATCAGGGCAGATATAGACGCTCTTCCAATGACTGAAAAAACAAATTTACCATATGCTTCTAAAAATGATGGAGCCATGCATGCCTGTGGTCACGACGGTCATACCACTATGTTATTAGGTGCAGCTAAATATTTAGCTGAGACAAGAAATTTTAATGGTACCGTTCATTGTATATTCCAGCCTGCAGAAGAAGGAGGAAACGCCGGTGCAAAAGCTATGATTGAAGATGGGCTTTTTAAAAAATTTAAAATTGACTCTGTATGGGGAATTCATAATTGGCCAGGCGTATCCGTCGGTAAAGCAGTAATTCATGAGGGTTTTGCTATGGCTGGAGGTGACATTATAAATTTAAAAATCCAAGGCAAAGGTGGTCACGCAGCTCAACCTCATCACTCAAATGATCCAATTGTTGCAGCAGGTTTTACTATTACAGCCTTACAAAGTTTAGTATCGAGACAATTAGATCCATTTAAAAATGTAGTTTTATCATTAACTAAAATAGAAGGTGGCTCTGCTTTTAATGTAATTCCAGACAGTGTAACGATTGGCGGAACACTAAGATCCACTGACAAAGTATTAAGAGATGAAATGCTAAAAAAAATAAAAAATATTGCTCAAAATGCATGTGCAATTAATAACTGTTCTCTTGATTTAGAAATAAGACCTGGATATCCCTCCACAATTAATGATATTAAGAGCGCCCAATTGGTTAAAGAAATTTTTGAGAAAACTTATGGAAAAAGTTCAATAAATAAGGATGAAAAACCAACTATGACGTCCGAAGACTTCTCATATATGCTTGAACAAAAACCTGGTGCATATATTTGGTTAGGTGCAGGAGAAAAGTCTGAGAAACTGCATAGTCCATATTATGATTTTAACGACGAACTTTTACCTATTGGTGCAAATTTTTGGGCAAGCTTAGCAGAAAATATTCTTTCAGAATAAAAACTTTATAAAAGGATTTCTCCTTTAATATATTTTAATGCCTCATTAGTTTCTGGTTTGTTAAAAAATGTCTTTGAATTTTTTTGCTCTATCACCTCACCTTTATTCATAAAAATTATATTTGTTGCTAATCTTTTTGCTTGAGCCATATCATGAGTAGTTAAGATTATACACGTACCCTTCTTATTCTCTTCTAAAATTATATCTTCAATTAATTTTAAAGAAAATGGATCTAAGTTTGCGGTAGGTTCATCAAGAAGTAATACTGAAGGTTCTGTCAATAAAGCTCTTGCAAGAGATAGCCTTTGTTTTTCTCCGCCAGATAGTAACCTAGCTGATTTTTGATCATAACCACCTAACCCACACCTAACAAGACTATTTTGAATGATATTTTTATCAATGTTTTTATAAATGTTAGCAATAAATTCCATATTAGATATGACATTTCTTCTTAATAAAGTAGGGTTTTGAAATACCAAGGCTTGCTTTTTTCTAATATCATCACTGTGAAGAAAAGAATTGAAAGTTATTTTACCTTTTTGGATATTAGTTAAACCATTAATAGTTTGTAATAAAATACTTTTGCCAGCTCCATTTGGTCCTATTACAGCAGTTATGTCTTTGTCATGAATTTTAAAATTAATTTTATTTAAAATATTTACTGAACCAAAGGAAACTGACAAATTATCAGCTACAATAGGCGTTATTTTTTTTTGAGGCGTTTTATCTTTTTTATACATACATATGCCGTTTAGCATTCATCTTTATAGTGATTAATAAAAAGTTTGTAATCAAAGCTATAAATAAGAGAATAATACCTAAGGCTAAAGCTAGAGACAAATTGCCTTTAGATGTTTCTAAGGCTATTGTAGTAGTCATTACTCTTGTTAAATGGTCAATATTACCTCCTACTATTATAACAGCCCCTACTTCTGATATTGCTCTACCGAAACCAGCCAAAATTACCGTTAAAATAGAATATCTAGCATCATAAAGATAAGCCGCAATTGCTTTATGGGCTGGTACTACTAAAGATGTAAAAAGATTTTTATACTCTTGACTAATTTCTTCAACAATTTGAGCTGTCAAAGAAACTATAATTGGCGTGATTAAGATCATTTGAGCAATTATCATAGCGGTTGGTGTATATAAAATGCCAAGCCATCCCAGAGGACCAGACCTAGAGACAATTAAATACACTACTAAACCCACAACAACTGGTGGTAAACCCATCATAGTATTAAATAAAATTAGAACACTATTTCTACCCCAAAAATTCTTTATCGCCAAAAGTGTACCAAGAGGTAAACCTAACAAACAAGAAAGCAAAAGTGATATCCCGCTTACCTTAAAAGATAGAATTAGTATTTCAAATAAACTCTCATCAATTGTTATAACTAATTCAATCGCCTTGTTTAAAGCTTCTAAAATGATATTCATATTAATATTCATCTTGATTTTTTATGTTTTAATATGCAATATTATGTTTATTTTACATAAATTGCAATTTGTCATTACAATTAGATTCTAAAATATATGCTAAGACTAAAATTTATCATTTTTTTCACTCTACTTTTTTCAAAACCGTCTTTAGGCGAAAACTCTATTATAGTACAGTCCACCACCTCCACTTACAATTCTGGCTTTTATAACTACATACTGCCAATAATAAAATCTGAAATTAATGTGACCGCTCATGTTGTTTCAGTTGGAACTGGAGCAGCTTTAAAAAATGCTTCAAATTGTGATGGCGACGTAATTATAGTCCATGCAAAAAAAAGGGAATTAGATTTTGTAGAAAAAGGCTTTGGAGTAAAACGATTTAACTTAATGTATAATGATTTTATAATTGTGGGCCCTAAAAATAATTCGGCCAACATAATAATATCTGATGACCCTATAGAAGCTTTTGAGAAAATATTTAATACCTCGTCAATTTTTATATCTAGAGGAGATGACTCTGGGACACACTTTAAAGAAATGTCTATTTGGGAAAAAGCCAAATTAAAACCACGTCAATTTTCAGGTTCTTGGTATAGAGAGGTTGGCTCTGGCATGGGGGCAACCCTAAACCTTGCTAGCGGTATGGGAGGATATACTATAACTGACAGAGCTTCTTGGGTAAATTTTAATAATAAAAATGACTTAAAAATAGTTGCTGAAAAAAATAAATTACTTTTCAATCAGTACGGAATTATAATGGTAAATCCTTTAAAATGTCCAAATACCAATACAAATGATGCAAAGAAATTTATTAACTGGCTAATATCCTCATACGGACAAGAACAAATTAAAAATTTTAAGGTCAAGAATCAGCAGTTGTTTTTCCCTAATGCAAACTAGTTTATTAAACAACACATTGTTCTAGCGGCAAAACATATGAA